>Ga0105249_10000027_pt1 | contig 231352 bp, 198 predicted proteins | sample KBSS44metaG_FD_81522 | JGI IMG/M metagenome (GOLD analysis project Ga0105249, IMG submission 81522) | Switchgrass rhizosphere microbial communities from Kellogg Biological Station, Michigan, USA - KBS S4-4 metaG | ecosystem: Host-associated > Plants > Roots > Rhizosphere > Soil | place... | reverse complement strand
TGCGTGTGTGCCGCTCCCCCTGGCTTATCGCAGCTTACCGCGGCCTTCCTCGCCTCCGTGTGCCCAGGCATCCTCCACATGCCTTCGCTCGCTTGACTACATAGTTCGTAGCAAGCAGAGCACATCCTACTGATCATTCTCTGATCATTGCAATCACTATCGATTTCTTCCCTCCGCCATACGGAAGTCATCCGCATGACATCAGTCCGAACTCGATGAGAATTCATATCCCACGATCTACTCATCCATGATCATTTTTCAAATAGCGCCGTCGAACGATCCAGAACGGAAAACGTTCGCGGGATAGCCTCACATTTTAATCGCTCTCGAGGTCGTTGTCAACGTGTTCGACCAACTTGTAAACCGTGACGCGCACGTGACATGACCCCGGAGGGACGCGAACTATAAACGGCGCCTCCCATCACTTCAAGTGCACCGCTCCACCCTTTCACCACTGCGCGCACGCCCGTCATCACCGCCGCCGTTAGCTTTCCCACCACCATGATGACCGCGCCCACACTCGCTCCACGCACCACGCCCCGCGCCACCGTTTCCGCTCGCGGCGCCGACCGATGGGCCGCCGGTCACCCGTGGATCTATCGCAGCGATCTCATCGATCCGCCCACCGTTCCCGCCGGCGCCATCACCGTTACCGATCGCGCCGGACGCCCACTCGGCGTCGCTCTCTATAGTCCGCAGTCCGAGATCGCGCTCCGTCTCCTCGATCGCGATCCCTCCGCCCCGCTCGACGCCGCGTGGTGGCGCGACCGCCTCGCGCGCGCGCTCGCGCGACGCGCTCCGCTCGAGACGCTCACCAACGCCTATCGCGTCGTGCACGGCGAAGCCGATGGGCTCCCGTCGCTCATCGTCGATCGCTACGATCGATGGCTCGTCGTGCAGCTGCTGAGCGCGGGACTCGAAGCGTTCCGCACGCCGATCGTCAGCGCACTGCGCGAGCTCCTCGCGCCCGAGGGCATCCTCGCGCGCAACGACACCGCCGTGCGCACCAAGGAAGGACTCGGTCGCGCCACCGAGCTCCTCCTGGGCGATGTGCCGCGCGAAATCGAGGTGAGCGAGCACGGCATCCGCTATCTCGCCGCGCCGTGGGACGGACAGAAGACGGGCGCCTTCCTCGACCAGCGCGAGAATCGTGTGCTCGCCGGCTCGATCGCGCGAGGTCGCGCACTCGACTGTTTCGCGTATCACGGCTCATTCGCGCTGCACCTCGCGCGTACCGCGACGAACGTCACCGCGCTCGACTCATCCGGCCCCGCGCTCGCACGCGCGCGCGCGAACGCCGAGCGCAATGGATTCACGAACATCCAGACGGTGCAGACCGACGCGTTCGAGTTTCTCCGCGCCGAGGAGCACGCGGGCGCGCACTACGACACGATCGTGCTCGATCCGCCCGCCTTCGCGAAGACGCGCCACTCGCTCGACGCCGCGATTCGCGGCTACAAGGAGATCAACCTGCGCGCGATGCAACTGCTCGCCCCAGGCGGCATGCTCTTCACCGCGAGCTGCAGCTTCCACCTCTCGGCGTCGCTCTTCCACGAGATGCTCCGCAGCGCAGCATCCGACAGCGGTCGCCGGATCGCGCTGCGAGAGTTTCGCGGGCAGCCGCTCGATCATCCGGAAGTGCTGACGATTCCGGAGAGCGGATACATCAAGGGCGCGTTGTTGGAGGCGCTGGATTAGCGTGTAGCGAAGAGGCGCTCGATTGTCGCGAGGGCTGGCCTCGATTCGCGGAACACAAGCGCTTACAAATTGTGTGAGACCACACAAACGGATGAAAAAACGCACATTAGCAGAAACAGCGACCTGCCCACTGCGTACACGAATCAAACCAATAAACGACGAATCGAATCATGTAGGGCTGACTCCATCGCGGCGGAACGAAACTCCACCCGCGTCGGGTTCGATTGGTCTTCAATTGGTTTGATTCGTGTTCGCAGTTGGCAATTGTAGTTAGCGGTTTCCGCTTCTGTCCGTCTCATCCGTTCTTGTCGTCTTACCAAGTAGTTCCTCCCCGCTGATCGCCACTATCAACTCTTCTGATCCACCGGACAGTAGTACGTCGATCGCCCCGCCTGCACGATCCGCCTGATCGTCGCGCCGCAGCGCGGGCATTTCTCGCCCTCGCGGTCGTACACGTTCCACTTCGAGCCCTCGTGCTTCGCCCAGTAGCGCCCCGCCGGCGCATCTGACATCACCTCGCGAATCGACTGCACCAGCCGCTCGCGCCGATGCGCGCTCAGCGAAGCCGCCTTTGCTCGCGGGCTGATCCGCGCCAGCCAGAGCGCCTCGGACGAATAAATATTTCCGATCCCCGCCACCATCTTCTGGTCGAGCAGTGCCGGCTTGATCTCGCCGCTCCGCCGAGCGAGCGCGACGCCCAGCGAGTCGGCGTTGAACGCGGGATCCATCGGCTCGGGGCCGAGCTCGGGAGCGCCTTCGCCCTTGTCGAAAAGCTCCACCGTCGAGAGCGCGCGCATGTCGGTGAGTGCCACGCGCGTCCCGTTGTCGAGCTCGAGCGACGCGCGCATGAACCGCGGATCCTCATCGCTCACTCGTCCGATCTCCCAGTCTCCATTCATGCGAAAGTGGACCGCGATCGTGCGTCCGTCGTCGAGATGCAGCAGCTGATGCTTGCCGCGCCGCTCCACGCGCTCGATGCGTCGACCCTTCAGTCCGCGCAGACGCCCCGCCGAAATCCGTTTCGCCAGCGCAGGATGCAGCAGCCGCACGCGCGCGATCGTCTTTCCCTCGGCGACCTTCGCGAGGCGCGTTCGCGCCTCTTCGACTTCGGGGAGCTCGGGCATGCGCGAATACTATCGCTGCGCCGTGCGGCTTCGCCACGCGTTTCGGCGCGGCATTGCCCGCCGCCTGCCGGATGGGCCATTCTTCTGCCGTGAGCACTCATCGCGAGCCCGCCGTCCGCAACACGCTCATCCTGATCCTGGTACTGAACGCGCTCGTGGCGGCCGTGAAGCTCATCGTCGGCTTCCGCACCAACGCGCTCTCCGTGCTCGGCGCCTCGCTCGAATCCGGCCTCGACGTGCTCAACAACGTCGTCGGCATCGCGCTCGTGCGCGTCGCGTCGCAGGAACCCGACGAGCAGCATCCCTACGGCCACCAGAAGTTCGAGACGCTCGGCGCCCTCGCCATCGTCGGGTTCCTGTCGATCTCCTGCTTCGAGCTGCTGCGCGAGGGGGTGCGCCATCTCCTCATCAGCGAGCATCCCGACTTTCCGTCGCTCACCGACCTGGGGTTGATCGCGGCGACGATGTTCGTGAACGTGGGCGTGGTGTGGTACGAGCGACGGCGCGCGCGTCAGCTCAACAGCGACTTCCTGCTCGCGGACGCTGCGCACACACGCAGCGACATCTACGTCACCGCGGCGGCGTTTGCGTCGCTCGTGCTCGCGCGCCGGGGATACGGTGCCGTCGACGCGCTGCTCGCGATCGGCGTGGCGCTGCTCATCGCCTGGAACGGCTATCAGATCGTGCGCCACACGGTGCCGGTGCTCGTCGACGAGCGCGGTGTGGATGCGGGGCTGCTGCGCCGCGTCGTTGGCGCGATTCCTGACGTAGTCGACGTGCGCACCGTACGCTCTCGATCGATCGCCTCCGACGTGCTCTTCGCCGAGGTGACCATCGGTGTGAATGGGGCGACGACCGTGGAGGAAGCGCACCACATTGCCGACACCGTCGAGGAGAAAATCGCGAAAGAGCTCGGCGTGGCGGAGGTGCTGGTGCACGTCGAGCCTGCGTGATGGGGTTGCAATGCATCAAGAGTCATCTAGCTTAGACCTGACTCCACCCAGTTGACCCATGGCCCATCGTCCACGCTCACTACAGCACGAGTACGAGCTGTTCGTCGAGCGGGAAATCGAAAACTACAAGGAATCGGTGCCTCGCCGCATCATCCTGGGGATCGGGGATGAGGCCGTGCAGTCGCTCGAAGCACAGCAACAGCTCGCGTTGACGGAGCTGCTGTTGTGCGAAGAGGTGGACCGCATCATCCGGGCGCGCCTCCGCCTCGCGACGTTCGCGACATGGCGCAAGCGCCGCGTGAAGGCGCTCGCCGAGTTCAAGAAGCCGGAGCGCTGGGGGATGCGCGCGGACTGCGCGATCGCGCGCACGGCGGCGGCGGCGCACGAGGGGCACGTGCTTGTCGCGGGCGCGCTCGAGGAGGGACGCTCGCTCTATCTCGCCGCGAACGGCTGCGATGTGACGACGCTCGACCCCACCGAAGATGTGATCGAGCGCGTGATCGACGCGGCGGCGGGAGTCGGGCTCACCGGGCGAATTCGCGGAGTGGTGAGCGATCTCGCGGAGTGGGAGCCGGACATCTCGATCAGCGCGGTGGTGTGCGCGGCGGCGGCGCTGATGCAGCTGACGCCGCAGCAGCGGCACAAGGCGCTCGCGATTCTGCAGGCCGCGACGAAGGACGGCGGCGTGCACGTGGTGGAGACGAGCTCGGACGGCGTGCGGCTGGTTCCGCTGGAGGAGCTCGAGGCTTCCTACTATGGATGGCAGATCACCGTGGAAGGGTCGTCGAGCAACGAGACCTTCCTGGCCCGCAAGGCGGTTGCGTAGCGAATTGACACGACTGACCGCCCTCGGGGCGTGTCACTTCGAGTCGAATGGCACTCGGCCTGCGCCACTGCAATTTTGTAAGATCAAGTAATTCAACGTGTTAAGCGCGTTGCGCAAATCGGGATCTAGAGGGCATGGAGGGTGCTTTACAGGTGGGCGGCCCCCGACCGTTACGGGGGCTTTTTTCCATCTGGAGTGAGGACGCCGCTATGCCGAACAAAGTCGAAACGATTGAAGAGAGCGAGCCCGTGGGCATCGTGATCTCGCGCGGAAGCCGCGACGAGCCGACCCCTGCGTTCTTCGCGTTCGAGTGGGGTCCTGCGCCCGAAGGAAAATCCGAATCCGTGCGCGTGGCGGCGCCGCGCGCTGCCTGATTCCCCGAGCAGGGCCAGATGACCAACGCGCCGGCAGAGCTCTGCCGGCGCGTCGTGCATCATGGCCGACCGAGATCGGCGATGACGACTCACACGAAATAGAAAAGGCCGGCGATTTCCGCCGGCCTTTCGTTCTACTATGCACAACGTCGAAGCACTACTTCCGCTTCTTGGCCGCCTTCTTCGTCGCCTTCTTCTTCGTGGCGGACTTGCGGCCCGACTTCTTCGTCGCGGACTTCTTTTTCTTGGTAGCCATGATTCATTCTCCATTGAACCGGAGTGAAAACAGCCCGTCCGATCCCCCGGTGGATCGGTGGGGCGATACGACGTCGAAATAAATCCGTCGTATCTCTACACGGCCTCCGAGAGGCTCGTGAAGTTGAAGTCCTTCACCTTGATGGTCGGCATCACGATATCGCCACCCTGCTCCGTACCGGCGAGTCGTACTGATGGTCCGAGCATCTCGAGGTTATTGAGCATGAACAACGGCGAATCATTGAAGCGAAAGTTGCGAACTGCCTTTGTGAGCTTCCCGTTCTCAATCAGGAACGTACCATCGCGCGTGAGTCCAGTATAGAGGATCGTGCGAGGATCTACTTCTCTCAAGTACCAGAGCCTCGTCACCAACACACCACGTTCCGTGCCTTTTATCATCTCATCGATCGATGTCGAACCGCCCATCATCTTGATCGACGCCGGCTGACCAGTCGCGACCTTGCCCTGCTTCTTCGCCCAGAACCGTGTGTAGAATAACTGCTTCAACACACCATTCTCAATGAAGACCTGCCGATTCAGTGCGAGCCCATCTCCATCGAACGGCTGCGACATGAGCTGCGGATCCTGTGGATCTGCTACGATGTTCACTCGCTCATCGACGATCTTCTCCCCGACTTTGTTACCACCGCCGGTCTTCACGAACGGGCTGCGACCCTCATCTGCCGAGCGCGCATCGGAGTAATTGCCGATGAGCTGCACCAGATCTCCCACTGCCTGCGGCTCGAGAATCACCGTGTAGCGCCCCGGCTCGATCGCCACCGGATTGCGGGAGAGCTTCGCTTTTTCGATCGCGCGATCGCTCACCGCTTTGAAATCCAATTGCGTCCAATCCGGGTGATCCGCCGCGGCCCACCCTGATCCGGTGCCATCCGCCGTGCGCACCGTGAGCTGATAATTCGCGCTCGTCGCCCGGTGATACGCGAACATTCCCTTCGAGTTGCCAAGTGCGACCGACGACTCGCCAGTAATAATGAACCCGGCGGCCTGAAGATCGCCAGCGGTGCGCGCCGGCGCGAGTGCCGTGAGTGCCGCCTTCGCGCGATCCGCCGCGGTGAGATTCGCCGTCGAATCGAAGTGCGCATTCACCGGAACGTAGGTCTGCATGCCGAGCGCCGGCATCGCTTCCGGATCATCCGGTGCGAGCTTCGCGAGCGCTTCCGACTGCGCCACGGCGCGCGCGAGCGACTCGTCCGTGAGATCGTTCGTGACGACGACGGCGTGCTTCGGGCCGAAGGAGCTCTGCACCGCCAGCTGCATGTCGGTGACGCTCCCCGACGTCGACATCTGATTCGCGGCGAAGCGCGTGTTGCCGTTGTGATTGCTGTTCAGCTGCATCTCGACCGTTTCGGCCTTCGACAGCTTCTTCACACGATCGAAAACCGCCTGAGCCTCGTCGGCGGAAACGATCGCGGATGCGGGCGCCCCTTCGGGCGACAAAAGGCGATGTGGGCGGCTCATGCCTTTCTCCCGGTGTTGATGACGTTGATGTTGCGGAAGCGTGCGGGGACGGCGCCATGGCTCACGGCGTTGATCTGGCCGGGCTGACCCTTCCCATCGAAGAAGCTTCCACCGAACTCGTAGCTCTTCTTGCCGCCGATCATGTCCATCGAGTTCCAGAAGTCCGGCGTGCGCATTTGGTAGGCGACGTCCTTGAGCTGGCCGACGATCTTGCCGCCCTTGATCTCGTGGAAGACCTGCCCGCCGAACTGCGCGTTGTAGCGCTGCTGGTCGATCGAGAAGGAACCATCGCCGATGATCGCGATGCCCTTGTCCGTCGCGGCGATGAGATCCTCGAACGACTGCTCCTTGTCGCCCGGAAGGAGCGACACGTTCGGCATGCGCTGGAACTGGACGTTGTCCCAGTTCTGCGCGTACGAGCATCCGTGCGAGCGCGTCTCGCGCCCCTGCTTCTTGTACCACCAGTCGAGCCACGACGCCTGCTCGCGCGTGGTCTGGTAGTCGTTGACGATTCCCTTCTTGATGATGAGGAACGGCTCCGGCTTCACGCCTTCGTCATCCCAGCCAACGGTGCCGAGGCATCCTTCCTGGCTGCGATCGCCCTGGATGTTCATGATCTCGGGGCCGTACTTGAGCTGGCCGAGGATCTTCTCCGGAGGAGAAACGAAGCTCGTGCCGGCGTAGTTCGCCTCGTAGCCCATCGCGCGATCGAGCTCCGTTGGGTGCGCGACCGACTCGTGGATCGTGAGCCAGAGGTGCGAGGGGTGGAGCACGAGATCGTAGCGGCCGACTTCCACGGGCTTCGCCGTGAGCTTCGCCGCGGCCTCTTCGCCCCACTGCGCCGCGTGACCGACGAGATCGCGCTCGAGCACGTATTCCCAGCCGCGCCCCATCGGAGGCGCGATGTTGGTGCGATTCTGGAAATCGCTCTGGTCCGCGTTGATCGCGGTGATCTGCATGAGCGGCCACGAGCGAACGGCGGTCTGCGTGGTGAGCGAGCCCTCGCTGTTCGCGTAGCTGCGCTCCTCCTTCACGAAGAACAGCCCGCTGAAGATGAACTTCACGCCCTTCACCTTCATCGCCTCGGCGTTCGCCTTGAGGAGCAGGTCGGACTTCTCCTCGACCGACACATCCCACGGATCCTTCGTGAAGGCGCTCTTCCACGTGCCGGTGGCGACGGGCGCAGGCGTGAGCACCACGGGCCTGTCGCGCGCGCTGCGATTCGCCTTGGCGATCGAGACCGCTTCCTTCGCGGCGGCGGCGACACCGTCCTTGGTGAGCAGGCGCGTCGCGGCGAAGCCCCACGTGCCATCCACGAGCGCGCGAATGCCGCATCCCATGGAGTCGGTGTCGACGACGTTCTGGATCTGATGCTCGCGCGTGAAGACGAAGTTCTGCCGCTGGCGTCCGATGCGAACGTCGGCGTAGCCGGCGCCCGCGGCCTTCGCGGCATTGAGCCCGGTCATCATGAGCTCTTTGATCGTCGAATCGGGAATCTCTTCGATCGGTCTCGAGGGGACGGCGGCGAGCGCGCTTGCCACCCCTCCCGTCGCCTTCCAGGCATTGGCGGCGGCCACCGCAGCGGCCACCTGCGCGCTCTTCTTGAGAAAATCTCTTCGGTCTGTCATCAGACGGCGTCGCTCAGGCTGGTGAAGTTGAAATCGTGCGCCTTGATTGGAGGCACCACGATCGCGAATCCCGGGCTACCGTCTTCACTCGCACTCACGCGAACCGACGGACCCATGGCGTCCAGATTGTTCAGCATGAAAACGGGGGATTCGTTGTAGCGCAGATTCTTGACGGCCTTCGTGATCTTACCGTCTTCGATGAGGAACGTGCCATCGCGGGTGAGTCCTGTATAGAGGACGGTGCGTGGATCGACCGGGCGAATGTACCAGAATCTCGTGACGAGAATCCCGCGCTGCGTCGATGCAATCAACTCCTCCATGCTGGTCGTGCCGCCTGACATCTTCAGCGACCCGATCAACGGCGTCGCTGCTTTCCCCTGCTTCTGCGCCCAATAGCGATCGTACGCGAGGTTGCGCACGACGCCGTTTTCGATCCACGTCGTCTTCTTTGCCGGCGCTCCTTCTGGAGTGAACGGCAGTGCCGCCGCATCGGGATCGAGTGGATCCGATGTGATCGTCACGCGCTCATCTACGACCTTGAGTCCGATTTTGTTTCCGCCACCCTGTTTCGTGAAAAAACTGCGCCCCTCGTCCGCAGCACGCGCATTCAACGCGAACCCGAGCAACTGCAGGAGATTTCCAACCGCGGTGGGCTCGAGCACCACCGTGTAGCGCCCCGGCTCGATCGCTACCGGGTTCATCGACGCCCGCGCCTTCTCGATCGCGCGCGCGCCCAGCGCCTCGGGATCGATGTGCGACCAATCCGTGTGCGACGCACCGGCCCATCCGCTCGAGCTGCCGTCCGGTGCGCGTACGGTCGTCGTCATCGACGCGCCCGTGAACCGTCCGTATGCGAACAGTCCCTTGTTCGTCGCGATCGCATGCGACTGCGCATCCGATTCGATGTACCCCGTCGCCGCGAACTTCGCCGCGCGCGACGGCTCCGTCACGGCCCGCACCGCAGCCGCCCGCCCCGCCGGATCGAGATTCGCCGTCACTGCGCTCCACCCCGGCGATTCGTCGTATGTCTGCGCACCGAGCTCTGGCATCGACTCGGGATCCTCGGGCGCCAGCTTCGCGAGACGCTCCGACATCTCCACCGCCGCCTTGAGCGACGCATCGTCGAGCTTGTTCGTCGTCGTGCTCGCGCTCCGCGTGCCAAAGGTGCTGCGGATCGTGATCATGACGTTCGTGTTGTCGCCGCCACTCGAGATCTGATTCACGGCGTAGCGCGTGTTTCCGCGCATGGCGCCGACGACGCTCACGCGCGTCTGCTCCGCCTTCGCCATGCCGAGCACGCGCTTGGTCAGCGCGTCGGCGTCCTGCTTCGTGAGGAAGCCGGCTGGATCGAACAGTGACCGGGGGCTCATGCCTTCCTCCCGGTGTTGATCACGTTGATGTTCCGAAAGCGGGACGGCACGCAGCCATGACTCACGGCGTTCGACTGGCTCGGCTGTCCCTTTCCATCATTGAAGGCGCCGCCCAGCTGATAGCTCTTCTTGCCGCCGATCATGTCCATCGAATTCCAGAAGTCCGGTGTTCGCATTTGGTACGCGACATCCTTGAGCATGCCGACGATCTTGCCGCCCTTGATCTCATAGAAGAGCTGGCCGCCGAACTGAGCGTTGTAGCGCTGCTGGTCGATCGAGAACGAGCCCTCGCCGACGATCGCGATCCCGCGATCGGTAGCGGAGATGATGTCCTCGAAGGACTGCTCCTTCTCGCCGGGGAGAAGCGACACGTTCGGCATCCGCTGGAACTGAATGTCCTCCCACGACTGCGAATACGAGCAGCCGTGCGAGCGCGTGGGCTTTCCCTGCTTCTTGTACCACCAATCCAGCCAGGGCGCCTGCTCGCGCGTGGTCTGGTAGTCGTTGACGATCCCCTTCTTAATGATGAGGAAAGTCTCGGGGACAACGCCCTCATCGTCCCAGCCGCACGCCGAGAGTGAGCCTGGCTGCGTGCGATCGCCCTGGATGTTCATGAGCTCGGGGCCGTACTTGAGCTGGCCGAGCATCTTCTCCGGCGGCGAGACGAAGCTCGTGCCGGCGTAGTTGGCTTCGTAGCCCATCGCGCGATCGAGCTCGGTGGGATGCGCGATCGACTCGTGGATGGTGAGCCAGAGGTGCGTGGGGTGCAGCACGAGATCGTAGCGCCCAACGTCGACGGACTTCGCGCCGAGCTTCTGCACGGCCTCCGTGGCCCATCGCGTGGCGTTGTCGACGAGCTTCGCATCGCGCACGTGCTCGTAGCCACGCCCCATCGGCTGAATGTCGTTCGACTGGCGCGACTGGAAGTCCGAGAAGTCAGGCGCGACGGCCGTGACCGTCATCTGCGGCTGCGAGCGGAAGATCGTCTGCACGACGTAGGTGCCGTCGCTCGTCGCGAGCGTCTTCTCCTCGCGGAGAAAGAACATCCCCGAGTTCACGAACTTCGCGCCGGACACCTTGAGCGCGGCGGCGTTGGCGTCGAGGAGCAGCGCGACCTTTTCCTCGATCGGCACATCGAACGGATCGATCTCTGCGGGGCCGCGCCAGGTGCCGTTCGCGGTGGGCGTCACGGGCGCGAGCACGACGGGACGCTCGAGCGCCGCGCGATTCGCCACTGCCTGCGCGACGGCCTGCTTCGCGACGCGCACCATCTCGTTCGGCGAGAGATCGCGACTCGCGGCGAATCCCCACGCGCCTTTCACGAGCACCCGCACGCCGAAGCCAAACGTTTCGGAGTCGCTCAGCGATTGCACGCGATGCTCGCGCGCCTGAATGGCCTGATTGCGATTCTGGCTGATGCGCACATCCGCGTATTCGGCGCCGGACGACTTCGCGGCATCGAGCGCGCGCATCGCGAGCTCTTTGAAGGTGGGATCGGTGAGCGGCGGAGACGTCGGAGCGGCAATGCGATACTGCGGGGGGACACGATACGCCGCGAGGCCGAGCGCCGCGGCGGAGGACAGCTGCAAGAACTCACGTCTGGAATGAGCCACTCATCTCCTCGGCGCTGGGCGCCTATCGTTCAGGCGCGAATATAGGAATGTAAAAAAACGCGCGCAATAGCGCAGACGTTGAAAGAATTTTTTCGCGAATTGTGATTTGAGCGAAATGCATCCCGAAATGCGATCTCGCGCACAACATTAAATGCGACATTCGAGGTAATTCGCGAAGCGAGTGCGACCATTCATGCGATGCGGTGCGCAGAGGATTCGGCGCGAGTCGCGCGCGGCGCGATGTGCAACACGATACGCACGCGCAGCGCTGTCGCTCGAGCGAACTGCACGGCTTCCGCTCGTGTACCATGATCTCCCGTGCATCGCGGGGCCCTCGCGGAACCGTTATTATAGGGATGGGAGCGCGCTCCCCGACCGACGTCCCTCAAGCGACTGATTCTGATGCCCACGCTTACGATCGACGGACGTGAAGTGACGGTGCCGGAGGGCACCACGATCCTCGAGGCAGCCCGCTCGATGGGCATCGCCGTGCCAACGCTGTGTTGGTACCCGAAGCTCCCGGTGGTCGGCAACTGTCGCATCTGTCTCGTTTCCGTCGAGGGCTCACCCAAGCTCGTCGCGTCGTGTGCGACGCAGGCGGCGGAAGGGCAGAAGGTCACCACCGAGTCGCATGCGTCGGTGCAGAATCGAAAAGCCGTGCTCGGCATGCTCCTCGAGCGCTATCCGGTGGAGGAGATTCCGGCGGACGGCGCGCGCAATGAGTTCGAGGAATACGTGCGGCGCTACGAGGTGCCCACGGAAAAGCGCTCGCCGCTCGGACTGCGCGAGGGCGACCAGCGCGAGGGCGATCCGCTCATCCAGCACGACATGTCCACCTGCATTCTGTGCACGCGCTGCGTGCGCGCGTGCGAGGACATCCAGGTGGTGGGCGTGCTCGACACCGGCTTCCGCGGCGAGCACGCGGAAATCATCGTGGGCGCAGACGGCAACCCCGAGCATGCGGGGTGCACCTGGTGCGGTGAGTGCGTGCGCGTGTGCCCCACCGGCGCGATCCACGACATCATCCCGCTCGCGAAGATGCGCGCGGAGTCGCTGCGCGAGCCGGTGCGCGAGGTGCGCAGCGTGTGCCCGTACTGCGGCGTCGGCTGCCAGATCGATCTCGAGGTGCGCGGCGACGACATCCAGCGCGTGAAGAGCCCGTGGATCGAGGAGACGACGCCGAATATCGGCTCCACCTGCGTGAAGGGCCGCTTCGGTTTCGACTTCGCGATGCATCGCGACCGCATCAAGAAGCCGCTCATCCGCATCGGCTGGGTCAAGCGCGACGGCAAATGGTCGTGGGAGCCAGGTGCGGAGCAGACCGCGAAGTGGGGGCGACGCAACGGGCCGTGGATGATCGTGTCCGAAGAGGGGCAGACGCACAAGCGCCGCCCCAAGTTCAATCCGCTCCAGAAGCTCCCGTTGCTCGATGCGCCGCTCGGCGACGCGCGCGACCGCGTCGCGACGCCGGCCAGCTGGTACGAGCCGTTCCGCGAGGCCACGTGGGACGAGGCGCTCGATCTCGCGGCGTCGCAGATGCTGAAGCTGCGCGATACGAAGGGGCCGGACAGCCTCGCGGTGTTCTCGTCCGCCAAGTGCACGAACGAGGAGAACTATCTGCTGCAGCGGCTGCTACGCGGCGCGATCGGGACGAACAACATCGATCACTGCACGCGGCTCTGCCACTCGTCGTCTGTGAGCGCGATGCAGCGGTCGATGAACACGAGCGCCGCCTCCGGGTCGATGCGCGAAGTCGAGACCGAAAGCGACGTCATCATCATCCTCGGCGCGAACACCACCGAGTCGCACCCGGTGTTCGGCGCGGCGATCAAGCGGGCGCAGAAGCGGGGCGCGAAGCTCATCGTCGCGGATCCGCGGCGCATCGAGCTCGCAGAGCGCGCGGACATCCACCTGCAGATGCTCCCGGGAACGGACGTCGTACTGCTGAACGCGATGGCAAACCACATCTTCGCGAAGAAGATGGAGGACACGAAGTTCATCGAGAGCCGAACGCACGGGATCGACGCGCTGCGCGAGGCCGTCGCGCCGTACACGCCGGAGATGGCGGAGACGATCACCGGCGTGCCGGCCGCGCTCATTCGCGAGGCGGCCGAGCTCTACGCCACCGGCCCGCGCAGCGCGACGCTGTGGGCGATGGGACTCACCCAGCACCACACCGGCACCGACATCGTCACGACGCTGCTGAACCTCCTGCTCATCACCGGCATGATCGGGCGCTGGGGCGCCGCGATGATGCCGATTCGCGGCCAGAACAACGTGCAGGGCGCTAGCGACGTCGGCGCGATCCCGATGTACTACACGGATTATCTCCCGGTGCAGGACCGGGCGGTCCGCAAGGTATACGCCGACGAGTGGAAGGTGCCCGAGGAGAAGCTCTCACTCGTGCCGGGGCTGCGCGTCACCGAGATCGTGAAGGACGAAAGTCCCGTGCGCGGGCTCTACATCATGGGAGAGAATCCGGTGCTCTCCGATCCCGATGTCGCGCACGCAGAAGAGTGGTTCCACAACCTCGACTTCGTCGCGGTGCAGGATCTCTTCCTCACCGAGACCGCGCGCTACGCGGACGTCGTGCTCCCGGGCTCCTCGTTCGCCGAGAAGACGGGGACCGTAGTGAACACCGAGCGGCGCATCCAGCTCATGCACAAGGCGATCGATCCGCCGGGCGATGCGCGCGGCGATCTCGAGATCCTGATCGAGATGTCGAATCGCGTCGGGCTGCCGACGCCATTCAAGAACGCGTCCGAGGTCATGGATGAAATCGCGCGCGTCACGCCATCGTGGCGCGGCGTATCGCACGCGCGGCTCAGCGGTGGCGGACTGCAGTATCCCGTCGATGATGCGCATCACCCCGGAACGGACTTCCTCTTCGCCAACCATTTCCCGACCGCGGATGGAAAGGCGACGCTCGTCGGGGTGGAGTTCCTTCCGCCGGCGGAGTTGCCCGATGAGGAGTTCCCCTTCCTCATGAACACCGGCCGCCAGATGTACCACTGGCACACCGGAACGATGACGCGACGTGCGACGGGGCTCGACGCGCGCGAGCCGACGCCGACCTTCGAGCTCAATCCGCTCGATGCCGAGGAGATGGGGATCGCGGATGGCGATCCGGTGCGCATCACGTCGCGCCGCTCGTCGATGGAGATCGCGGTGCGCATCTCGGATCGTGTGGCGCGGAAGCAGATCTTCGTGCCGATGCACTATCGCGAGGCCGCTGCAAACCTGCTCACGAATCCGGCGCTCGATCCGTACGCAAAGATCCCCGAGTTCAAGGTGTGCGCGGTGCACCTCGAGCCGGCGACTCGCCAGGGCAAGCGGGTGGGCGTAGACTCCAGGAGTGAGCGCGCCACAAAGAACGACATCAGCGAGCGCGCACTCGTCGCCGGAGATGACTAAGTGGATCTCGGAATCGACGGAAAAGTCGCGCTCGTCACCGGTGCGTCGAGCGGGCTCGGACGCGCGTGCGCGCGGGCGCTCGCGGCGGAAGGTGTCGCGGTTGCGCTGATCGCGCGCCGCAAAGAGGAGCTCGAGCGCGTCGCCGCGGACATCTCGGCCGAATCGAATCGGAGGATTCTCCCGCTCGTGGCCGACGTCACCGACAGCGACGCCACCGCGGCGGCGGTGGCCGAGGCGAGTGCGACGCTGGGGCCGATCGACATTCTGATCGCGAATGCCGGCGGGCCGCCATCCACGAACTTCGAGACGACGACGTACAAGCAGTACCAGACGGCGATCGAGCTCAATCTGCTCTCGTCGATTCGCCTGGCGCAGCTCGTGGTGCCCGGGATGCGGAAGCGGCAGTGGGGGCGCGTCGTCTTTCTGACGTCGACGGCGGCGAAGCAGCCGATCGCGACGCTCATCCTCTCGAATACGGCGCGCGCGGGGCTCGCTGGATTTGCGAAGACGCTCGCGACGGAGTGCGCGCACGACAATGTGCTCGTGAACACGATCCTCACCGGGCACTTCGACACCGACCGCGCGATGTCGCTGGCGGCGGTCGCGTCGCAGCGCCAGCACAGCACCGTCGATCAGATGCTGCGCGACCGGCGCAAGCTCATCCCGCTCGGCCGCGCGGGCGATCCGGCAGAGTTGGCGGCGGTCGTCGCCTTTCTCTCATCGCAGCGCGCGAGCTTCGTGACCGGGGTGGCAATTGCGGTGGACGGCGGGCAGATCGCGACGACGTTTTAGGTGGAGCGCAGTAGGGATTAGTTAGTGCTATGTGAGACCACACAAACGGATGGAACGGACACGAACGGAGAAGTGCTCTTAGGGGTTTTTCCGTTAATGTCCGTCTTATCCGTTTGTGTGGTCTCACCCATGGTGTTGCTCAGCCCGAGCGGTCGCTTGCCACACACTACTATGACCGCTACCGCTTCGTCGCCTCTCATGCGACCTTTCTCGCGGCAATTCGGGCAGCTCATCGCAACCGTAAGAGAGGAGTGTCGGTGAAAGCGCTGGTCAAGCAGGCAGCGGGACCCGGGTTTGTGCTCCGTGATGTTCCGGTGCCGACGATCCGTGACAATGAAGTGCTGATCAAGGTCCGGCGCGCCGGTGTGTGCGGCACGGACGTCCATATATATGAGTGGGACGATTGGGCGAAGGGGCGCTGCGTGCCTCCCTTCACCGTCGGCCACGAGTTCGCAGGCGATGTAGCGCAGGTCGGGTCGATGGTAACCGACGTGAAGGTCGGCGACCGGGTGACGGCCGAGGGGCACATCGTGGATGGGCGGTGCACGCTCTGCCGCACGGGGAATGCGCATGCGTGCCCGTACACGAAGGTGATCGGCGTCGATCGCGACGGATGTTTCGCGGAGTACATCGCGATGCCCGCCACGAACGTCTGGCACCTCGACGACAACATTTCCTATGACGTGGGCGGCATCCACGACCCCATGGGGAACGCCTTCCACACTGCGCTCACGGCGGACATTCCGGGCGCCACGGTGCTCATCACCGGCTGCGGCCCGATCGGGATTTTCGCGGCGGGGATCTGCAAGGCGGCGGGCGCGTCGCGCGTGATCTGCTCCGATGTGAACGAGACGCGGCTCGAGCTCGCGCGGAAGATGGGCGCGACCGACGTCGTGCATCCGAAGGACGTCGAGGCGCTGGTGAAGCGCGTGACCGAATTCGGTGTGGACGTGGTGCTCGAGATGTCCGGGGTGCCGACGGCGATCCATCAGGCGTTCGCGCTCGTGCGACCGGCGGGGCGCGTGCAGATGCTCGGCGTACCGGCCAAGGCGATGACCTTCGACTTCGCGACGGAGCTCGTGTTCAAGGGCGTGACCGTGTACGGAGTGACCGGGCGCCGCATGTACGACACGTGGCACCAGATGACGCGCTTTCTCCGCTCCGGGATCTTCGATCCGACCCCCGTCATCACCCACCGTTTTCCTCTCGAGCAGGCGGATGACGCGATCGCCGCGATCAAGTCCGGCGCCGCAGGGAAAGTCATCTTCGACATCGCGTGATCCGATGAACGATAAGTTTTCGAAGGAGCTCCAGGGGCAGCTCGATGAGCTCAAGCGCGACAAGGTCTACAAGACGCTGAACTACCTCGACTCGCCGCAGGCCGCCCACGTGAAGATGGAAGGGCGCGGCGAAGTGCTGATCCTGTCGTCGAACAACTACCTCGGCCTCTGTGCGGAGCCGAGTGTGGTCGAGGCGGGGCGGAACGCGCTCGACAAATTCGGCGCGGGCACCGGAAGCGTGCGCTTCATCTGCGGTACCTTCGGCGTGCACCGCGAGCTCGAGACGGCACTCGCGCGGTTCAGCGGCACGGCATCGTCGCTCTCGTACGTGTCGGCGTGGAATGCGAACGAGGGGTTCACGGCCACGGTCGTGCAGGAAGGCGACTTCGTGATCTCGGACGCGCTCAACCACGCGTCGATCATCGACTCGATCCGCCTGGCAAAGGCGATCACGAAGTGCACGACGGCGGTGTACAAGCACTCGGACATGGACGATCTGCGCGAGAAGCTCGCGGGGGCGAAGAGCGCGCGGCTCCGGATCATCTGGACGGACGGAATCTTCTCGATGGAAGGCGACATCGCGAAGCTGCCGGAGATCCTCGAGCTCGCGCGCACGTACGACGCGATCGTCGTGATGGACGACTCGCACGCTACCGGCGTGCTGGGCAAGGGCGGACGCGGGACGGCGGAGCATTATGGCGTGCTGGGCGAGGTCGACGTGATCACCTCGACGCTCGGCAAGGCGCTGGGCGGCGCGGCGGGCGGTTACACGGCAGGGCCGGCGGCGCTCACCGACTATCTCACGCAGCGCTCGCGCCCGCAGCTGTTCTCGAACGCGCTGCCGCCGACGGTGGCAGCGAGCGCCCTCGCGGCGGTGGAGTTCATCGAACAGCACCCCGAGCGCGTATCCAAGCTGCACGAGAACGCGAAATACTTTCGCTCGGCGATCACCGAAGCGGGATTCTCGCCGCTCGCGGGGGACACGCCGATCGTCCCGATCATCGTCGGCGAGACGTCGCTCGCGCTCGAGATGAGCGAGCGAATGCTGCGCGAGGGCGTGTTCGTGACGGGATTCGGATTTCCGGTGGTGCCGCAGGGGCACGCGCGCATTCGATGCCAGGTATCGGCGGCGCATTCGAAGAGCGATCTCGACTTCGCGGTGGCGACGTTCAAGAAGGTGGGACGCGCGGTGGGGCTGCTCAAGTAAATCGCAGACGTCGGAACATTCCCAATGAGGAGATCACCACATGCAGTCGAGCTCATGGCGTCGTAGGCATCGCTCGTTCTTCTCTCTCATTGTTGTGCTCACGCTCGCGTCGGGATCGATTCCCGCCGCGGGCGTTTTTGCACAAGGGAGCACGGTTCCCACACCAGAATCGGTGCTGGGCTATCGCGTCGGCGCGGACCGGAAGCTCGCCGACTGGCCGGAGACCGTGGCCTACTTCGAGAAGCTCGCGGCGGCGACGCCGGCGGTGTCGATCGAGACGCTCGGGAAGACGACGATGGGGAAGCCATTGATCGCCGCGATCATCTCGACGCCTGAGAACGTGAAGGCGCGCGAAGCGATCTTCGCGGGGCAGCGCAAGCTCGCGGATCCGCGCGTGCTGAAGACGGCGGAGGAGACGGAGATGTACGCGCACCAGCCGGCGGTACTCGTGATCCAGTGCAACATCCACTCGTCGGAGATCGCGAGCTCGCAGATGGCGATGGAACTCGCGTACCGGCTCGCGACCAACGACACGCTCCAGGCGGAGCTCAGGAACGCGGTGGTGATTCTCATCCCGTCGGCGAATCCCGATGGGGAACAGATGGTCGTCGAGTGGTACCGCTCGCAGCTCGGCACCCAGTGGGAGGGCGGCGATATGCCCTGGATTTACAACAAGTACACAGGGCACGACGACAACCGCGACTGGTTCATGATGACGCAGGTGGAGACGCGGATCGTTTCGCAGGCGCTCTACAAGCGGTGGCTCCCCGAGATCTTCTACGACGTGCATCAGATGGGCTCGGAGGGCGCGCGACTGTTCGTACCGCCATTTCTGGATCCGGTCGATCCGAACATAGATCCGCTGATCGTGCGCGGGATCGGGCTGATCGGCGCGGAGATGTCGAGCGCGCTCGAGTCGCGGGGGAAGGCGGGAGTGGTCGATCACGCCGTGTACGACATGTGGTGGCACGGTGGCGCACGATCGACACCGGCGCGGCACAACATGATCGGGTTGCTCACGGAGGCGGCGAGCGCGAATATGGCGACGCCGATCGTGCAGACGGACTCGGAGCTCAAGGGGCACGAGCGCGGGCTGCCGACGTACGAGCGCACGGTGAACTTCCCGAATCCCTGGAAGGCGGGGCGCTGGACGCTGCGCGACATCGTGGACTACGAATTGATCGCGAGCGAGGCGCTGGTGCATCTCGCGAGCTCGGAGCGCGAGCGATATGTGCGGGACTTTGTGACGCTGGGGCGGCGGCAGATCGCGATGGGGAAGAGCGACAGCGTGAAGGGGTGGGAAATACCGATCGCGCAGCGCGATCCATCAGCTGTGTGGAAGATGGCGGATGCACTGATGCTGGGAGGCATCGAGCTCTCTTCCACGGACTCCTCGTTCATCGTGCCGATGGCGCAGCCGTTCCGAGCGCACGCCAAGGACTTGCTTGAGGTGCAGCACTATCCGCAACGTCTCCTCTGGCCGGGCGGACCTCCGGAGCAGCCGTATGATGTCACCGGGTGGACGCTCCCCCTCCAGATGGGAGTTCGCGTGCGTACGCTCTCGTCGGTGCCCGCGGGCTTGAACCTGGTCGAGTCGGTGACGAATCACGCGCTCCCGCCGACGAATGTCATCAACGCCAAGCATACAGGTGAATTCGCGTCACTCGCGCAGGATCTCGCAGCGAAGCATCGCGTCACCGTCTACGCGGGAGGCAGCACCAATAGTAAGGCGAACAGCTACACCCTCACCAAACTCCCCCGCATCGCCGTCTACCGCCCCTGGACCGGCAACATGGATGAAGGCTGGTGCCGCTGGGTACTCGAACAGTTCCACCTCCCCTATGTCTCTCTGACCGATTCGGTCGCGAAAGCGGGCAAGTTGCGTGACCACTTCGATGTATTGCTCGTCCCCGACATGAGCCTGCGGGAGATGCGAGATGGAAATTCCGCACAGGATTTTCCACCTCGATACGCCGGTGGGCTCGGCACGGCCGGTATCGAAGCAATCCGGGAATTCGTCACGAATGGTGGTACGCTGGTGCTGCTCGATCACGCATCGGAGCTGGCGACGGAGTCGCTCGGCGTCCCGGTGAAGCGGATCGTGGTGGCGCGCCGCCTGACCGATGAAACTCGACTGCGCGCACCGAACGCCGGTGAGAGCACGGAGCCGCTGTACGCACCGGGCTCGATCCTGCGAGTGCTCGTCGATACGACCAATGCCATCAGCTTCGGAATGCCCGATACGGCTGCGGTGTACTTCACGAACTCCGTGACGTTCGACGTCGGCGCCGCGTCGCAAGTACGAGTGATCGCGCGATACCCCGCACGTGGGGAAGACATTCTGCTGAGTGGATATCTGCAGGGGGCATCACAGATCGCGGGGAAGGCTGCCGCGATTTCCGCGTCGGTGGGACGAGGACGCGTCGTGATGTTCGGCTTTCGTCCGCAGCACCGTGGTCAGTCGTATGGCACGTTCCGCATGCTCTTCAACGCCTTGCTCGCCGGTGGCGGCTCCGCCACTCGAAATTAGACCCTCCTGCCCGCACAAAGAATGAGGAGTCACACCATGCGCACGGTCCGTTGGATGCTTTCCGTGCTCGCCCTCGTGGCTCTGACGCCCGCCGTCAGCGCTGCCCAGTCCAATCGTCTGTTCGAGAACGCGTGGTTCTGGGGCGCCAAAGCCGGCCTCATGAATTTCTCGACGGGAATCGAAAACAAGACCGCGCCGCTCATCGGCGCCGAGTGGCTGATCACCCGCAACAAGGCTGGACTGTATCTGAGCGCCGAGCAGGCGTTCTTCGACGCGACGGGCTATGTCTTCGATGGCAATGGCCAGCAGGTGAACGTCGCCCTGAAGGATTCGCGCCGCTACACCGCTGCGCTCCTCGCCTTCCCTGTGGCCTGGGGATCGCTTCGCCCCTACGGTGGCGTCGGATTCTCGCTCAACCTCATTCAGCACGCGACCGTCGATCAGTCGCAGATCTCCGACCCCGATCAGGAAGACGTGATCGCGACCGCGGTGCACGACGAGCGTGACCGCGCAGCCTTCATCATCATGGGCGGCCTCCAGGCGCAGTACCGTCGCTTCTCGGTATTCGGCCAGGGCACCTTCATGCCGGCGCGCGCAAACTTCTTCTTCAGCGGCCGCTCCACCTACATCCTCGAAGCCGGCATTCGCTACAACGTCGGCAGCTCGATCGACAAGACGCCGTAAGCTCGGGCGACTCACCAGCAACGCAGAACGGCGGCGCTCCCAAGGGATGCGCCGCCGTTTCTCATTTCATCCCGGCCGCAGATGCTTCGGCGTCTTCGACACCCAGGGATTCCCCTCGACACACCATCGGAGCGGCCAGTCCGCGCACTTCGTGATCCCGATGCGCGGCGTGACCACGACGCGCGAGTCGGGAATCTCTTCGCCCGGCAGGATCTCGATCGCGCTCCCGCGCAGCGGCGCTCCGTTGAGCGCGCCGGTGATGCCGAGCGCTTCGCACAGCTTGCCGGGACCATTCGTGAGATCGCGCTCGCGTGACACGCCGCGGCGCTCGCGCATGAGCTCCACACCATCGAGCGGCTCAATCGCGCGCACGAGCACCGCGCTCGGGCTTCCCACCGCGCGCGTCACCGCATTGAAGCACCAGTGCACGCCGTAGATGAAGTACACGTACGCCGTGCCTGGTGCGCCGTAGAGCCACCTGGTGCGCTGTGTGAGGCCCGCGGCCGCATGACATGCCAGATCGTGCTCACCGAGGTACGCCTCGGTCTCCACGATCCTTCCACTGGCCACACCGTCGCTCGTGAGATGGCGCAAAACGGCACCGAGCAGGTCGCGGGCGACCTGCTCGGTGTCTCGATCATAGAACGTCGCGGGGAGCGGCGCGCTTCGCCGCGTGCGCCGCGCTGGAGCCGCGGCGCGCTCGGCCATCGCTTACGCCTCGGTTGCCGCTTTCTTGGCGCGCGGGCGTTTCGCCTTCGGAGCAGCCTTCTCCGCCGCCGCGGCGGGCGCCTTCTTCGCACGCACCGACTTCGCGGCGGGCGCACGGCCACGCTTTGCGGGCGCGGGCGCTGCTTCGGGCTCCGGCTCGGCCTCGAGCACGAGCGTGGGCGCCGACATCGCCAGCGGAGCACTGCTCTCCACGGGCGTGTGTCCGACGACACCCAGGTTCAGAAGCTCGGGCGGCATCTCGCCGCCACGACCACGACCGCGCATCCCGCGCCGCAGCGATGCGGCGTTCGCCGCGCTGCGTGCGGACTGACTTGCCTCGACCGGCGGCGGTGCCGCCGCCGCAAGCTGATCGGCCACCGACGCAACTGCCGCCGCGGGCGCGACCTCGTAGTCATCTCCGCGCTTGCGGAGATCGATCACGTCCGCGTCGTGCGCGTCGCGGAGAATGCGCAGGAAGAAGCGCTCGTCGAGCGTCTCGCTGTCGCGGCCCAGCAGCTCGCGCGCCTTGCGGCGAACGGCGCTCGCGGGCACCGGTGAGTCCTCGCTCGTCGTGAGCTCGGCCACTGCCCGCTTGAGCAGCGAGAGCGCCTCGTCACGCGTGAGCCGCTCGCCGACCATCTCCGGCTCCGCGGTGCGCGCTGCTGGTGCACGCGACGCTGCGGGTGCCGACACCGGCGACTCGAGTGAAGGAGAGAAGTGCGGCGTTCCCTCGGGCGGCGTCGCAGCGGACGTCGCTCCCTCGGCGCGCGGCTCGCGGTCGCGACCGCGGCCACGTCCGCCACGGCCACGGCGGCTCCGGCGTGCGGCGCTCTCCTCGGCGCTCTCGCCCGAGCGCTCCAGCGTCGGACGCGGCGCGGCCTCGGACGATGATGCGCTCGCGACGTGCTTCCCGTCGGCCACGTCGACCTCCATCTGGCCGTTCTCGAGCTTCGTCACGCGAATGAGCCCGCGCTGCGCCGCTTCCTGCGCGAAGCGCGAGAACTTCGCCATGCCGAGGTCCTTCTCGTCGAACGTGGAGTCGATCTCCTGCATCACCTGCTTGAGGCGATCGGAGCGCATCACGTCGCCGTTGCGCTTCATGCGCGTCGCGGCTTCGACCACGAGCTCCCACGGATCACGCTTGACGTTCTCTTCTTCGTTCGTCTTCACCAGACCGGCGAGCGCGTTGTAGCTGTAGTACTCGTCGCAGTTCTGCACGAGCAGATCGCTCGACGATTCGCGAATGCCGACGCCGATGACGTACTTGCCGTACTCCTTGAGCTTCATCACGAGGCTCGAGAAGTCGGAGTCGCCGCTCAGCAGGATGTAGGTGCCGATCTCGGGGCGATTGAAGACGAGCTCCATCGCGTCGATGGCGAGGCGAATGTCGGTCGCGTTCTTCTTCGACGATCCGTAGGCGGGCGCCATGATCATGTCGATCGAGGATTCGGCGAGCGGCACGACGTATTGCGGATAGCGGCGCCAGTCGGCGTACGCGCGCTGCACGGCGACCTTCCCCTTGATGATGCTCGAGCCGAGCAGGGAGCGGAGCTCGTGGCCGAGGTCGGAGCGGATGCCCATCGTGACGTTGTCGAAGTCGATGAGCAGGGCGGCGTTGGGAGCGGTGTGGAACGGGGCCGGGGTGTACGGTGAGGCCGCGACCGGAGACATCGCCTGCGGGCCGCGGTGGATCGGAACGGCGGCCGGACGGGGCGACGAAGCGGTGCGGTTGTTTCTGGGGGTCATGACTTCCTATCGGGTGTGCGAGCTCAGACGCCGGAGCTCATAGCTGTGTGATCGAGCGCGACCATGCGCTCGAGCTCTCGCCGCCGCACCTTTCCGCTCCCGGTCATCGGGAAGGCATCGAAAAAGCGAACGAGATCGGGAAATTTGTACTCGGCCACCGTGTCGCGTGCGAACGCCTTCAGCTCGCCGCCCGTGATGACCGCTCCTTCAACGGGAACGACGCACGCGCAGACCAGCTCTCCCAGAATGTCGTGGGGGATACCGATCACGCAGACGTCATCCACCGCGGGATGCGCACGGAGCTGATCTTCGACCTCACGCGGATAGATGCGAAATCCTCCGCGCACGATCGTCTCCCTGCGGCGTCCCACGATTCGCACGTAGCCTTCCTCGTCGATGATTCCTAGATCACCAGTGAGGAAGAAGCCTTCCGGGGAGAACGACCGGGCGGTCTCCGTCGGCATGCGAACATATCCTTGCATTACGTTCGGCCCGCGGACGGCAAGCTCGCCGACCGCTTCAGGCCCGTGCAGCGCACCGGTGACGACGTCCACCGCCTTGATCTCGAGGCCGGGAAGCGCGCGACCCACCGTGGTGAGGCGCTTGTCCGCCGGATCCGAGAAGCGTGTCATCGTCATCGTCGGACCGGTTTCGGTGAGCCCGTATGCGAGCTGCACGTTGCACCAGCGCCGAATGCGCCTCACCAGCTCCTCCGACACCGCTCCACCGGCAACGATGCCGGTGCGCAGCGATGGAAATCCTGCCGGATCGAACCCCGGCGTGCGCATGATGAGCTGGTACATCGTGGGCACACCGTGCATCACGGTCACGCGCTCCCGCTGCAACAGCGCTACGGCACCCGTGGCGTCGAACTCATCCTGCAACACCAGGGTCGCGCCAGCGGCGAGCACGCCGATCAGCACACTCAATCCGAACAACGTGAAGAACGGCACCATCGCGAGCACGCGATCGGCCGGCTCCATCTCGAGGAGCTCGCCGGTTTGCTGCGCCATCTCGACGATTGCTCGATGCGAGAGACGCACGCCCTTCGGCTTGCCCATCGTTCCCGACGTGTAGATCAGGGCAAGATCCGACCCGTCGTCGGCCTGCAACGACGGGAGGTCGCGCCCTGCCCCGCTCGACAGCAGATCCTCGAACTGGAAGATCCGGTCGTCGTACCACAACTCCTCGCCACCGACGGTGATGAGGTACAGCAGGTCCGGCAGCTCCGCGAGCATGTCCTCGAACATCTGCAGGTAGTCGACGCCGTGGTGCCGCTCGAGCGCGAAAACCGCAGACACTTCGGCATGCCGAAGCTGATACTTCAGCTCGTGGTAGCTGAGCCGAGGATTCACGGGTACGACCGTGGAACCCAGTTTCGAGGCCGCGACGAGCGCAATCACCCACTCGGGCCAATTGGGCATCACGAACGCGATGCGATCGCCTGCCCCGATTCCCAGCTCGGCCAGCGCGGCGGCCAGCGCCGCTGCTTTCGCGTTCACCTGTGCGTACGTGAGCGCGCGACCGTTCGCCACCAACACCGTGCGCTCCGGATGCTCACCGGCACGTGCGGCAAGGACGCGGTCAAGCGTCCAGTGAGACGACATCAGGGGCGGGTCATAATCATACAATCTCGTAATCTACAACAAGTTGGGCGCTTGAGGGAGGGCGAGCCCTACAACTGCGCGATCGCGATGGCTAGCTTCTGACTGTCGCATGATGAAACAGTCCCCCGAACCCACCCGTACAGAGACACGGTGAAGCGGCTCAGCTTCCGGGCGCGTGTGCTCATCTCTCTCGTGCTATTCGCACTGATCCCCTCGAGCGCCCTGCTCCTGGGGGGTGCGGAGCTCGTGCGCAACGCGCTTCCGGTGCTGAGCGGACGCGCGCCGTGGGAGCACGCGGCGACCACCGGGCGCAAGGCGATCGCCGCCGCGCGCGCATCGAAGCTCACCGCCGACCAGGCGGTGGCGGTGGACGAGCACGAGCAGGTGCTCTCCAATTCGCTCGAGCAGGCGTCGCGCGTGGGCTACCTCATCTCGCGCATCGTGGTTATCGCGGCGGCGATCGCGGCGATGGGGATCGCGCTGCTCGCGCTGATCGCATCGCGCACGGCCGGGCATCTGAGCCGGCAGCTGAGCCGGCCCTTGAGCGAGGTGGTGGAATGGACGGAGCTGATTGCGCGCGGGCGGCCGCTCCCCGAGGGCCCGCCGCGCCGCGGCGCGCCGGAGTTCGAGACGCTGCGCCGGCGTATGCGGAAGATGGCCGATGCGCTCGCATCGGCGCGCGAGCGGGAGCTCGAGGCGGAGCGGCTCGAGGCCTTTCGCGAGACGGCCCGGCGCGTGGCGCACGAGCTCAAGAATCCGCTCACGCCCATTCGCCTCGCGGTCACGAGCCTGCGGCGCGCGAGCGCAGGCGATGCACGACTGAGCGAGATCATCGAGGTGCTGGAGACGGAGTCGCGGCGCCTCGAGGTAATGGCGCGAAGCTTCGCGCAGTTCGGGACGCTGCCGGAGGGCACGGCGGCGGATGTCGATCTCGCGGAGCTCGCGCGCGCGGTGGCGCATTCGCTGAATTCGGCGCGTGTGCAGGTATCCGTAAACGAGCCGGGCGATCTGCCGCTCGTGCGCGGCTATCACGATGCGTTGTCGCGGGCGCTCACGAACATCGTGATCAACGCGGTGGAAGCGTGCCCCGATGGCGGAAGGGTGACGGTGATCGTGGGCAGGCGGTGGCAGGACGGGCGCGCGATGGTGGAGCTTCGCGTGCGCGACACGGGTGCGGGGATTCCGCCAGCGAAACTCGAATCGATCTGGCAGCCGTACGTGACGAGCAAGCCCGGTGGAACGGGACTCGGTCTGGCGATCGTTCGCCAGACGATTCTCGCGCATCACGGGCTCGTGGAGGCGAGTAGCACCGAAGGCGTGGGAACGGAGATCGTGATGGCGCTCCCCATCGATGGGAACGCGATCGAACCAGCGGCACAGGAGGAGTAATGGAAATTCCAGGCGAGCTCATACCGATCGTTCTCTTCATCATGATGGGCGTCACCGCGATCGGCTGGCCGATTGCGCGGGCGCTCGCGCGCAAGATGGACCGCGAGTCGCTGCAGCCGAAGATTCCGCTCGAGCTGCAGGGGCGGCTCGAGCGCATGGAGCTGGCGCTCGACTCGATCGCGGTGGAGGTCGAGCGCATTTCCGAGGGGCAGCGGTTCACGACGAAACTCTTGAGCGATCGCCAGCCGCAGGGCCTTCCGCCCAGGCAGCCGTGACCAATGCCTGAGATTCTCGTTATCGACGACGAGCCGAACATCCGACGGATGGTCGGCGCGATTCTGAGTGGCGAGGGCTTCAGCGTGCGTGACGCGGCCAACGGCGCGGCCGGCGTGCGCGCCGCGGCTGAGCGCGAGCCGGATGCCGTGATGCTCGATCTCATGATGCCGGGCGAGCTCGATGGCATGGCCGTCCTCAGTCAGCTGCGCGAACGATTCCCGTCGCTCCCCGTCGTGATGATGAGCGGGCGCGCGGAGCTCAGCGACGCCGTGCGCGCGACGAAGCTGGGCGCTTTTCACTTTCTCGAGAAGCCGCTCACGCACGAGTCGATGCTGTTGACGCTCCGCTCCGCGCTCGAGCTCCGGCAGGCGCGGCGCGAAGCGCAGACGTTGCGCGAGGAGTTCGGGCTCACCGGCGAGATGGTGGGGAGTAGCTCGGCGATGGAGCACGTGCGCGAGATGATCGCGCGCATCGCGCCCAGTGAGGCGCGCGTGCTCGTGATGGGCGAATCGGGCACGGGGAAGGAGCTCGTCGCCGCCGCGATCCACTACGGCAGCCCGCGCCGCGACAAGCCGTTCGTGCGCGTGAACTGCGCCGCGATTCCGAAGGATCTCGTCGAGAGCGAGATGTTCGGCCACGAGCGCGGCGCCTTCACCGGCGCCACGGACCGGCGCATCGGACGCTTCGAGCTCGCCGACCAGGGCACGCTCTTCATGGACGAAGTGGGCGACCTGGGCGGAGAGGCGCAGGCGAAGCTGCTGCGCGCAATCGAGGCGAAGGAGATCGAGCGCGTAGGTGGCGGCAGGCCGATCCCTGTCAACGTTCGCATAGTGGCCGCGACGAACAAGGATCTCGAGAAGAACGTGGCCGAGGGGAGCTTCCGCGAGGATCTCTACTTCCGGCTCAACGTCATCCCGATGCTGCTTCCGCCGCTGCGCGACCGCATCGATGACATCGACGCGCTCGTGATGCACTTCTCCGCGCTGGGGCGCGCGCGCGGCTATCCCGCCCCGCGCTGGACGCCGGGCGCGCTCGATCTCATGCGCCGCTATCGCTGGCCGGGGAACGTGCGCGAGCTCGCGAACATCGTCGAGCGGCTCGGCATCCTCCACGCGGGGGCGGACGTCACCGCGACCGACGTGGGCGCAGTGCTCGCCCTCAACCGCTCGGCCCCCGCCGGCGCCGTCCCCGCAGTGGCCGACACCGACAAGCCGCTCGGCGACGCGCTTGACGACTTCGAGCGCGTGCTCATCACGCAGGCGCTCACGGCCGCGAGCGGGAACGTGGCCGAGGCGGCGCGGCGGCTTCGCACGGATCGTCCGAATCTGTATCGGCGCATGCGGCGACTCTCGATCGAATGGAACGGCGCCTGATGCGTGCGCGCCGGAGTGCATTGTTGATCGCCGCGGCGGCGCTCGCGTGCGCACCGCTCGCGACGCGCGCACGCGCGCAGGTCGCCGACACGACGACCGGCGCGATGTCGTACGACGATGCGGCGGAGGTCGCGTACCTGTTCAACTCGATCGCGGCACTGCGCAACACGGGCGTGACCAGCATTTCTGCGGGCGATTCGGTGCTCGGCAACGTCGCCGTGCTCTGGGGCCCGCTCACCGTCGCGGGCACGGTGCACGGGAGCGTGATCGTCATCAACGGCTCGGTGACGATCGCGCCCACCGGCCACGTCGACAAGGACGTGATCGTCACGGGCGGGAGCGTGACCGGCGCCGACAGCACTCACGTAGGCGGCGTGGTGCAACAGCATCGCGACGCGCTGCGCTTTCATCAGGCGGGAGATCTCATCATCGCCGAGTCGCCCGAAGGCGCGGTGATCCCCGACGCGAACTGGTTCAAGCACTGGCTCCGGCGCCACGTGCGCCCGCGCAACGGATTCCTGATCTCGGGCGGAACGTACAATCGTGTCGAAGGGCTGCCGATCACCGCGGGTCCGGCGATTCGCACGAACACGGGGATCGGCGTGCTTCGAGTGTCGGCGCTCGGCACCTATCGCTCGGCCGACAACTTCGCTTGGAAGGGGGACAATCTCGGCTGGAACGCGAGCGGCGAGCTGACGGTGGGCGGCACGCGCAACGTGCGCTTCGGGATCGAGGGCTACGACCAGGTCCGCCCCACCGAAACATGGCAAATGCGCGACGCCGAGGTGTCGCTCGCGAGCTTCTTCCTGCGCCAGGACTACCGCGACTACTTCAACACGAAGGGCGGACACGCGTGGGTGAATTGGCGCGATGGGCGGAAGCTCTCGTTCGAGCTCGGCGTGCGCAACGAGCGATGGGAGCCGCGCGAAGCCCGCGATCCGTTCACGCTGTTCAAGGAAGGCGTGGAGTGGCGCCCAAATCCCAAGCTCGACGATGGGCGCCTCTGGATCGGTGAGGCCGCGTTCCGGCTCGACACGCGCAACAACGTGCGCGATCCGTGGACCGGCTGGCTGATCGACGCGACGTTCGAGGTGGGCGGCACCGATCGCCTCACGCTCGGCCCCACGACAGTCCTCGCGCGCGAGGCTGCGCCGGGCACGGTGGAAAGCGTGCGCTACACGCGGCTGCTCGCCGATATCTCGCGATACAACCGAGTGTCGCCGCAATCGCAGCTGAACTTCCGGCTCGTGTTCGGCGCGACGTTCAACGGCGACGCGCTTCCACTCGAGCGCCGCTTCGCGCTCGGCGGCGCAGGGACGCTGCCGGGATACGACTTCCGAAATTCCGCGCACAGCGAGGACGTGCTCACATGCGACGGCGGTCCGCATCCCGTCGCCGGACTTCCCGGACAGTGCGATCACTTCATGCTCGGCCAGGTCGAGTACCGCCACGACTCGCGCGTGCGGCTGTTCGGACGCAAGGACAAGGACGGCGCGCAGCGCTATCGCATCGACCGCGATGTCGCGCTCGTCGCATTCGCCGACGGCGGGCGCGGATGGCTCACCGGGCCGAACTTCGGCGAGCTTCGCTATCCGTCGACGTCGTTCCCGTCGCTGGACACCTTCAAGTACGATTTCGGCGGTGGCGTCGACCTGCACTACCTCGGCTTTTACGTCGCCAAGTCGATCACGGACTGGAGCAATTCGGCGAAGTTCATCGTGCGCCTGAGGCATCGCTTCTAGCGTGCTCACACTCCGCCGCGCGCTCATCGCAGCTGCATTCACCATCCTTCCGCTCGTCCGTGGGGCGGCGCAGGCGCCTACGCGCGTGGAGGTGAGCCTCACGAATACGGTGGGCGGGTTGCGCGGCGCGCCGCTCGTGCGGAGCGTGAACGTCTTCGCCGACCGCGAGCTTCGCGAGATGATGCACAGCGGGTTCCCGGCGCGGCTGCACTATCGCCTCGAGTTGTGGGGCGCCGAGGGATTCTTCGACAACATGAAGCGACAGGTGGAGTGGGACGTGATCGTGCGCTACAACCCACTCAAGCGCCGCTACACCGCCACGCGCATCGAAGGTGATCGCATCACCGCGCTCGGCAGCTTCGACAATCTGGATCCGGTGGAGGAGATACTGTCGCACGCGATCCAGCCGACGTTCGTGGTGCCCGATGGACACGACAAGTATTACTACAACGTCGTGCTCGACGTGCAGATGCTCTCAGTGAGCGATCTGGACGAGGTCGAGCGGTGGCTGAAGGGCGATCTCGGGCCGGCGGCGCACGGCGACAAGAATCCGGCGACCGCGATCGGCAAGGGTGCGAAGACGCTGATCACGAAGCTCCTCGGCGGCCAGGAAAAACACTACGAGGCTCGCTCGAAGATGTTCCGGCCGCGCTGAGGACTATTCGCGCTAGGGCTATTCGCGCTCGCGCATGCCGAGCGCGAGCGGGCGATGCCCCGCGCGCTCGATGTGCTCGAGCTGGTGCAGCGTCTCCTCGCCGTAGAACAGCCGGATGTAGTTCGACTGCGCAGGCGTGAGGCGGCGCACGGCCCAGCTCAAGTGCACGAAGTGCGGCTCGACGGGATGCGACATCGGGTGCATGCCGATTTCCTCGGGCATGCGGTTTCCCTTGCGCGTGTTGCAGGGCGAGCACGCGGTGACGACGTTCGTCCACTCGTTCGTTCCGCCGCGCGAGATCGGGATCAGGTGATCGCGCGTGAGCGACTCGCGCGGCTTGAGCTCGACCTGCGTGCGCCCGCAGTACTGGCAGCGGTAGCGGTCACGGGCGAACAGGAAGGTGTTCGTCACCTGACGGCGGAAGCGGCGCGGCACGTGGATGAACTTCATGAGCCGGATCACCGCGGGGCGCGGCAAGGTGAGCCGCTCCGAGCGCACGAGGCGTCCGGGGTCGCTCTCCACGATCTCCGCCTTGCCATCGAGCACGAGGCGGAGCGCCCGACGCATGGGGACCATGGTCAGCGGTTCGAACGAAGCATTAAGTGCCAGACATCCAACGACCACAATTCCCTCCGCGGCCGATACGAAAACTCCCGCCTGAATCAATCAGCGCGGGAGCATGACATCATGCAATCGTCGCTGTGTCGTTCACCATAGTGAGCCATCCGTAGCGATCCTCGATCTCGCCGCTGCAGATGCCCAGATACTGCTCCTGAATCGCGAGCGTGATCGGACCCGGCTTCCCGTCTCCGACCTGAATGCGATCCACCGAACGAATCGGCGTGAGCTCGGCGGCGGTGCCCGAGAAGAACGCCTCGTCCGCGATATACAGCATTTCGCGAGGGATCGATCCCTCACGCACTTCATACCCCAGGTCGCGCGCGATGACCATGACCGAGTCGCGCGTGATCCCCTTCAAGATGCTGGCGCCCAGCGACGCGGTGAAGATCACGCCGTCCTTCACCACGAAGAGGTTCTCGCCGCTCCCCTCCGACACGTGCCCGGCGTTGTCGAGCATGATCCCTTCCGCGTACCGATCGAGGCGCGCCTCCATCTTCGTGAGCTGCGAGCCCAGATAGTTGCCGCTCGCCTTCGCCATTCCCGGAATCGTATCCGGCGCCACGCGTCTCCAGCTCGACACGCACACGTCGACGCCAAGCTTGAGCGCCTCGTCGCCGAGATAGCGGCCCCAGTTCCAGGCAATGATGAACGTCTCCACCGGCACATCCAGCGGGTAGACGCCCATTTGCTCCCCCGTACGAACGACGATCGGACGCAGGTAGCAGTGACGGAGGTCGTTTGCCGAAACCGTGTCCGCCGCCGCCTGGACGAGCGTCTCCAGATCGTATTTGAGCGGCATGCGGTAGATGCGACACGAATCGTGCAGTCGCTGCATGTGCTCCGCCGCGCGGAACACGGCCGGGCCGCCGGGCGTCTCGTAGCAGCGGATGCCCTCGAACACGCTCGACGCGTAGTGGACGGCGTGACTCATCACGTGGATGGTCGCGTCATCCCACGCGACGAACTGGCCGTCGCGCCAAATCTTGGTCGTGCGCCCGGAGGTGACTTCAGCCATGGATTCCCTGGAGCGTCTTACGAGGAGGAGTGTAGCGCAAAATAATGGAACGGATGTATCTCGCGCCAGAGCGAAGGAGAGAGTTAGGGGCGTGCCTGCGCACTTACCCACTCTCGAAGCGCGGCAATCGTTCCCGTCACGCGGCCGTGCAGCTCGAGATCCTCGTTGAGCAGCTCCCAGTTCCACACTTTCGGAATGCCGGCGACGGCAACGAACTTCGCCGGCTCGGCGCCCAGTGCGAAGACGAGCGCCGCCTCCGGATCGGCGTCCCCGGCGCCGGCGAGCGAGGAGAAATCGAAGGCCGCGAGATCTGCCTCCTTCTCCACCTCGAGCGATCCGATGCGATCCGCGTAACCCAGGGCGCGCGCGCCGCCGAGCGTCGCGAGCTCGAGGGCGCGCGCGGCCGGGAGCGCGTCGGCGCGCGAGGAGCGGATGCGCTGCGCGAGCGCGGCGGCGCGCGACTCCTCGAGCAGATGCATGCGATTGTTCGCCGCCATCGAATCGGAGCCGAGGCCGACGGCAATTCCCGCATCGAGCATCTCGAGCACCGGCGCGACGCCGTGCCCGAGCTTCGCGTTGGAGATCGGGCAGTGCGCGACGGTGCTCCCGCTGCGCGCGATGGACGCGATGTCCGCATCGCTCACGCGCACGCAGTGGATGAGGAGCGGCTGCGCATCGAGCACGCCGAGCTTCGCGAGGAGCGCGATCGGCGACGTGGCGCGCGTGGCGACGGGAAAGCCGCGCGCGCGATGCGCGTCCGCGAACGGACCTTCGCCCTCGCACACGAAGCGATGCTCGGCGTCGCTCTCCGCGATGTGGACGGCGATGCGGCGCCCGGAGCGCGCCACCAGCGCGAAGAGCGGATCAGAGACGGTGTACGGCGCGTGCGGTGAGACACCGACCTGCTGCAGCTCCGTCTCGAGCATGTCGTGCAGCGCGAGCTTCTCAGCGAGTCGCGCCGCGGCCTCGCGCACGGCGGACGGATCGGCGGACGGGGAAAAGACTTCCTGATACATGATGCCGCGTACGCCGCGCTCGCGCATCGCTTCGAGCACGACGCCGGAGTCGCAGGTGTCGGCGAAGGTCGTGATGCCCGTGCGCAGCCCTTCGACGATTCCCCAGCGCGCGGAATCGAGGAAGCGCTCGGGGGTCATCACGGCGACCTTGGCGCCTTGCAGCCGTGCGATCCACTCGCGGAAGGAGAGATCCTCGAGCAGCCCGCGAAAGACGGTGAGCTCGAGATGCGTGTGCGCGTTGACGAGCCCCGGAATCAGCGCGCAGTCGCCGAGGTCGCGGTCGGTGCCGCTGGGGGCATCGTCACGCGGGCCGACGTAGACGATGCGACCCGCGAGCTCGACGACTGTGCCGTCGCGAATCGGCGGCGACGAGATTGGGAGCACCCATCGCGCGTGGTAGCGAATCACCGAGCGGCGCGCGTCCCGTGCACGTACGGATCGAAGAGCGCGTGGGTCTCGACGCCGACGCGCGCGGCCATCTCGAGCGGAAAGGCGAGATCGCCGACCTGCGCGCGCGTGTGTCCGTCGGAGCCGAGCGAGAGGCGCACGCCGCGGTCGTGCGCGCGCTTCACGAGTCGCTCGTGCGCACGGTAGCGATTCGAAATCTCGAATGCGATCTCGGCGTGGAAGAGCGCGTCGACGAGACGCTCCTCGAGTGCCTCGGTCCAGAGCTCGTCGACGGGGAGATTCCGAATCGGGAGCGGCACGAGCGTGGGATGCGCGAGGATGTCGACCGGCATCTCGGCGGCCATCCGCTCGAGCTCGTCGAGATGGTGCGCCATGTACGCGGCGGGCGTGAGCTCGTCCGGGAGGGAGCGAGTGAACATGGACTGCCAATGCTCGTCGCGGCCGACGCGAACGGCGTGGAGAGAGCCGATGCGATGCGTGAAGCGCGAGACGAGATCGTCGGGGAGCTCGCGCCAGAGGCCGTCGTGCCAGCAGAATTCACCACCGCGCGCGACGTCGAAGGGCTCGAGCGCGTCGAGATATTCGCGCACGCCCTCCACCGTCTTTACGGAGAGCGTCACATCGGTCGAGAGGTGATCGGCGATGCTCGGGCGCACGCCTCGCGCGCGCACCGTCTCGATGAGATCCTCGATCGAGAGCTCGCCGTCGGACATCGAGGTGTGCGCGTGGCAGTCGATGGGTGTCCAGGTGGTCACGGCTTGCCCGGATGGAACGGGTCGATCTGTTGTGAACGCGCCGTATCGTGCGATGGCCTCGACGGAGTCGGAACGGGCGCGGCGCGTGGCCGCACCGAGTTGAGCTCAGGGGGCTGGCCGAACGGAGCGGGCGGCGGAGCAGGATGCGAAGGATCGGCGCTGGTGCCGTACATGCCGCTGCACTGGGTCGTCGGCTCCGTGCCTTCAATGTAGAACTCGTACACAACCTGCGAGTCCGGGCAGAAGGGGCTGCGCAGAAGGCCGCTGTAGCGATCGATCTCTCGCACGACGAGGCCGTCGGGGCGCGGCCAGTCCGGCGGCGCGGGGCGGCGCTGATAGATCTCCGACATGTACGACGTCCACGCGGGCGCGACGAGGCGTCCGCCCTGCGCATTCGACTGGATCTTCTGCGGGCGATCGAAGCCCATCCAAATGCCGGTGACGAGATCGGGCGTGTAGCCGATGAACCAGACGTCGGTGCCATCGTTCGTAGTGCCCGTCTTTCCGCCGGCAGGGATGTGAAAGCCCGACGCCCACACACTCGCCGCGCTGCCGCGGCGCAGGACGTCCTTCATCATGTCGACCATCAGCCACGCTTCTTCGCGACTCATCGTCTCGAAGCGCGCGGGGGTGGATTCCCAGAGTGTCTCACCCTTCGCGTTCTCGACCTTGAGCACGGCCGTCGGCACCGCGCGCACGCCGAGCGTCGCGAAGGCGGAGTAGGCAGCGACCATCTCGATCGGATAGACGTCGGCGGAGCCGATGTGGATGGACGGATACGGAGGGATCGGCGTGGTGATGCCGAACTTCCGCGCCTCCTCGATCACGCTCTGCTCGCCGAGCTCCATGCCGAGTCGGATCGCGGCGAGATTTCGCGAAAGGTAGAGCGCTTCGCGGAGCGGGATGTTCCCCATGAACTTCAGATCGTAGTTCTGCGGCGTCCATTCCTGCCCGTTGATCTGCGGCACGGTGAGCGCCGAGTCGTTCAGGATGTACGAGGCGGACTTGCCATTGTGGATCGCGTCGGCGTAGACGATCGGCTTGAAGGTGGAGCCGGGCTGACGGAGCGCCTGGGTCGCGCGATCGAACTTCGAGTCGTCGTAGTCGCGGCCGCCGATGAGCGCGCGAATGGCGCCGTTGCGCGGATCCATCGAGATGACGGCGCCCTGCAGGTAGGGCGAATTCGGAACGGAGTTCGCCTCGTTCTCGCCGTTCGCGTTGCGCGCGACGTACTCCTCCATCGTCGTGTGCTTGAAGGTGCCGTACTTTCCGCTCTCGATCGCCTTGATCTGGCGCTCGAGATTTCGCTCGGCCGCCTGCTGCATCTCGATGTCGAGCGTCGTGTAGACCTTGAGCCCGTCGGTGTAGATCTTGTCGCCGAACTGTTGCTCGAGCTGGCGCCGCACGAACTCGACGAAGTACGGCGCGAGCTCGCCCGACTCGGCCTTGCGCGCAAGCTGCAGCGGGTAGGCCTGGGCGAGGCGTGCGTCCGCGTCGGAGATGACGCCTTCATTGCGCATCAACCCGATGATCGTGTTGCGGCGCTGTATGATGCGATCGGGATACTTGCGCGGATTGTAGCGCTCGGGGCCTTTCGGGAGCGCGGCGAGCGTCGCGGCTTCGGCGAGGTTGAGCTCGCGCACCGACTTTCCGAAGTAGTGCTGCGCGGCGGTCTCGACTCCGTAGGCGCCGTTGCCGAGGTAGATCTGATTGAGGTAGAGCTCGAGGATTTTTTCTTTTGGATAGCGCGCTTCGATCTGACGCGCGACTTTCGCTTCCTTGAGCTTTCGCGTCATCGTCTTCTCGCGCGAGATCCTGTCGGAGAAGATGTTTCGCGCGAGCTGCATCGTGAGCGTGGAGAAGCCCTGCGCGAAGTTGCGATGGATGATGTCGGCAGCGAGGGCGCCGAAGACGCGCGTCCAGTCGATGCCGGCGTGCTCGTAGAAGCGCTTGTCCTCGGTGATGATGAACGCCTGCTGCACCTGCTTCGGGATTTCCTTGAGCGTGATCAGCGTGCGGCGCTCGAGGCCGAGCTCGGCAATGAAGCGTCCGTCGGCGGCGAAGAGCTTACTGGTCTGACGCGGCTGGAAGGCGTCGAGCTGGGTGGGATCGGGGCACGCGCCTTCGCGGCAGACGAGGGTCCACGAGGACCAGGCGAGGCCGATGCCAAAGGAGAGCGCGAAGAGGCCCGTGATCAGCGTCCAGCGCGTGAGCTTGGGTCGCGCGCGCCAGAAGCGCGGGCCGAACGGGAAGGCAGCCATATCAGAGTGAAATGTTAGCCTCTGGCAGAGGGTGCGGCAACGCGGTCGTGGTGACACAACCGCGTGTGTCATCTATGTTTGTGCGATGTCCAACATGAATTCGCTGCTCGCCGAGCTGACGTGGCGCGGGCTGCTCTACCAACACACGGAGCCGCTTGGCGCCGCGCTGAGCGCGGGCGTCGTTACCGGCTACTGTGGCTTCGATCCGACGGCGGCGAGCCTGCACGTCGGCAACCTGGTGCCGGTGATGGGGCTCGCGCATCTGCAGCGCGCGGGGCATCGCCCGATCGTGCTCATCGGGGGCGGCACGGGGATGATCGGCGATCCGAGCGGCAAGACGAGCGAGCGTCAGCTGAATACTCCCGAGACGGTGCGTGCGAACTCGCGCGCGATTCAGTCGCAGCTCGAGCGCTTTCTCGAGTTCGGCGAGCCGCGCGGCGCGATCATGCGCGACAATGCGGAGTGGCTGCTCGACATGCAGGCCGTGGAGTTCATGCGTGACGTGGGCAAGCACTTCACGGTGAGCTACATGATGCAGAAGGAATCGGTGCGCGCTCGCATGGAAGAGGGCGGCATTTCGTACACCGAATTCAGCTACATGCTCCTCCAGGCGAAGGACTTCCTCGAGCTGTATCGGCGCGTGGGGTGCACGCTGCAGATCGGGGGAAGCGATCAGTGGGGGAACATCACAGCTGGCATCGAGTTGCTGCGTCGAGTGGAAAGCGTGGAGGGCCACGCGTTGACGATGCCGCTGGTGACGACGGCGGCGGGGACGAAGTTCGGAAAGACGGAAGCGGGTGCGGTGTGGCTCGATCCGAAGCTGACGTCGCCGTACAAGTTCTATCAGTTCTGGGTGAACGTGGACGATCGGGACGCATCTCGATTTTTGAGATACTTCACGATGATGGGGCGGGAGGAGATCGAGGCGTTGGAGCTAGAGCTCGCGGCGCATCCGGAGCGGCGAGCGGCGCAGCAGGCGCTAGCGCGCGACGTGACGACGCGGGTGCATGGGGAGGGAGCGGCGCGGGCGGCGGCCGATGTGTCGGCGTTGTTGTTCGGACGCGGGGATGCGGCTTCGCTATCTGTCGACGCGTTGGAAGCGTTGAGGGGCGAAGTGCCGTTCGTCGAGATTCCTGCGTTGCCAGCGGAGGGGATCGATGCGATCGATCTCTTCGTGGCGGCGAAGCTCGCGCCGTCGAAGGGGGCTGCGAAGAGATTGCTCGAGCAGGGGGGGCTATCCGTGAATGGCGCGAAGCTGAGTGCGGAGGAGCGGGTGGTGCGGAGCGAGTCGATGCTGGTGGGACGGCATCTGCTGCTGCGGAAAGGGGCGAGGGAGTATGCGTTGGTGGGGGTGGGGGGCTAAGCGAAATCGCACTTCACCCACTCAAAATGCGTCGCGTCGTCGTACTTCCCGGGATGCACGGCACGACAGATCTCCTCGAGGATTTCGCGGCTGCCGCGCCGAGCGAATTTCGGACTGAACTAGTATCGCTCCCCACTCAAAAGCTCGACTACCCCGCGCTGGCGTCGCACTTCGCCAGTACGCTTCGGCTCACGCCCGACTCCGTGCTCGTCGCAGAGTCGTTCTCTGGTCCGCTCGCGATCATGCTTGCCGAGCGGTGCGGCGTGGCAGCGCTCGTTCTGTGCAATACCTTCGCGAGTGCTCCGTATCCCGGCGCTCTGCGTGGCTTGCCGCTCTCGCTCATCGCTCGCATTCCACCGCCTTCACTTCTCGTGCGCTACTACGCCGTGGGGCCAGACGCGCCCGCGCCGCTTGTCAGGCGAGTTCGTGCGACGCTGGAATCGGTCCCAAGTGAAGTGCTCGCGTTTCGCACGCGTTGCGTCCTGAGCGTCGATGTGCGAGCCGAGTTGGCGCGATGCGCTACGCCAATTCTCTACCTTCGCGGAACCGGCGATCATCTCGTGCGAAACAAGAGTGTCGAGGAGATAGTGGCAGCTGCATCGACGCCGGTGTCCGTTGCGCAAATTCCAGGACCACACCTCGTCCTCACGACCGCGCCTCGCGAATCGTGGCGAGCGATTACTGATTTCCTCGCACGGAGTGTGACGACCTAAGCGACGTCACGCAGTCGCCCGCGAACAACAACCCCTAGTGCGGCGCCCCCAGCGCCTGCACCGCACCCGCGAGCAACGCGAGCGCCCCTTTCTTGTCGAACGCCCCGACCTTCACCAGATCCGCCCCCTTCACCGCCTCGTATCCCGGATTCGCCGACCGCGACGCAACGTCCCACGGCCCGACGGGATAGTTCGCGGTATCGGCGGGCGGCGTCGTCGTATCGCCGGTGAGCTGGCGGCGCATCGCATGGCCGGCGATGTGCGACGCGAACTCGTCCTCCGCGAATTTCACGGCGCCATCTCTCCACTCCCACAGCGTCAAGTCATACTCCTGAGGAATGACTCCGGGCGCCGCGAGTACCGTCGTGTACGTGCACTCGCGCGCGCCGGCGGCACCCGCTGCCGTTCCACGCTGCGGCGCCTTGACGAGAGGGTGCCCGAGTAACGCCTCCGCCTTCGCCTGCGGAATGAGGTCGCACATGACGAGCGCGCTGTCCTTCGCATCCGCGGCGAAGTTCTGCTGCGCTGCGGCGAGTCCCGATCCGCCGTTGATCGCGAGTGGATGATCCAGCCGCTTGACGGCGGAGTCGAGTAGCGCGGCGGCCGACTTCGATGTGAGCCGCGTACCAGTCCAGTCGAGCTCCACATGCCTGTCACCACGCAACGCGTGCAGATCGCAGCACTGCATCGGGCCTTCAGCAATCTGGTCCCACACGCCGGTGATCGTGTCGCCGGTGGAGAGCACGACCTTTCCGATCTTTTCTTCGCCCTGCTTCGCGATCGGATCGGTGAGCTTTCGCCCAATGCCGATCACCTTCATCGCCATCGCACCACCCGACCAGTCCACGCTCACGAGCATGCGCCGGTGACCCTTCGTGTCATAGCGGCAAGAGGGCGAATCGGCATTCGGCGCGAATTCTCCGCGGTAGGGCGGAGACGCGAGCGGACCGATGGCCGACGCCACCTCGGCCGAATCGAGGAGCGAGCACGGATCGCCGGCGACCGCCTGGCCGCTCGACGAAGTCGTGTCGCCCATCTTCTGGATGATGTCGGAAAGGGCTTTGTTGCCCGACTTGTCCTTCGCGTTGCACGCTGCGGCAATCACGAGGACGGAGACGACGGCGAGTGTACGGCGCGAAGTCATGGGAGCACTCCAGGCATAGGTCGACCGGAAAGCCCCCAGATCATATGCGCGGCAAGAACGGCTCGCTAGATGCCCCCCAGCACATCCAACGCCCGCCCCATCTCCTCCCGCGTGTTGAAGCAGTGCGGCGCCAGTCTGATCGACCCCTCCCGCAACGAGTGCGCGATCTTCGCCTCAGCCAGCGCCTTCGACGTCCCCAGCGGATCCCTCGGCGCAATCGCCAGCACCCCTGCCCGTTTCTTCGGATCCGCCGGCGTCACGAGTCGCACCTTGTCGACATTCGCCAGCGCCCACTGCACCGCCCCGGAAACGATCCCCTCGATGTGCCGCTCCACGCACTCCGGCCCCAGCGCCAAAAACATCTCGAGACTCGCATTGAACGCCGCGAAATCCTGCGCCGGTAGCGTGTTGATCTGAAAGCGCCGCGCGTCATCGTAGTAGGTGAAGTCGTAGTCGACCATGCTGCTGAAGTCTTCGCTCGATTTCATCGCGAGCCAGCCCACCACGGCAGGATCGAGCTGGCGCGCCAGCTCCTCGCGCACGTAGACGAATCCCGCGCCCCACGGCCCGAGCAGCCACTTCTGCGCGCCACACGCGAGGATGTCGACCTCGAGCTTGGACATGTCGAGCGTCATAGCGCCCACACCCTGAATCGCATCGACGACGAAATAAATCCCGCGTTTGCGGCATTCGCGGCCGATCGTCGCGAGGTCCGCGCGGTACCCCGTCGAGAACGACACCCAACTCATCGTCACGACCTTCACCTCGGGACGCTTCAACTCCTCGAGCAGCCGCGCCTCATCCTGCAGCCCATCCTTCTTCGGGATCAGTTCGAGCTTCACACCCTTCTTCGCGAGCGACATCCACGGGTACACGTCCACCGGATACTCGCCGTCGAAGGTCAGCACCACGTCGCCCGCGTGGAGCGGCAGGCAGAGCGCCGCGAGGTTGATCCCGTACGACGTGTTGTGCATGCACGCGATCTCGCCGATCTTCGCGCCGATCAGCTTCGCGACGAGCTCGCGCGTCTTACGGAACACCGCGAGATCCTCGTACGGCGCCAGCCGAAACGGCTCGGCCCGCAGATCCGCCCACTGCTTGAGTACTCGCACGCCGCTCGCGGGAAGCGCCCCCGTCTTCGCGTTGTCGAGATAGGTCTGCTCACCGCTCAGCGTCCACGCATATTCCTTCGCGCGAAGCGCGTCCACATCGTAACTCATGTACGTCCCTCGAGTGCGCGCGGATCGAGCGCATCTCGCAGCGCGTCGCCGAGCAGGTTGAAGCCGAGCACCGCGATCCCGATCGCGATTCCGGGGCTGAGCGATGTCCACGGCGCATGTCGCAGCTGCTCGAGATCGCGGCCATTCGCGATCATCGAGCCCCAACTCGGCGTCGGCGGCTGCACGCCGAGCCCCAGGAACGAGAGCGCCGCCTCCGCCATGATCGCGCCGGCGACTCCCAGCGTCGCCGCGATGACCACGGGCGCGATGACGTTCGGCAGCAGATGCCGCGTGATGATGCGATAGTCGCGCTCACCGAGCGCGCGCGCGGCCTGCACGTACTCGAGCTGGCGCACCACGAGCACCTGTCCGCGAACGATGCGCGCCATCCCCGCCCAGCCGACGACACCGATCGTCACGAGCACGGTGCTGAGCGATGGCTCGAACGCCGCGGCGAGCGCGATCAGCAAGAGGAGCGACGGAAAGGCGAGCGTCACATCCGCGAGGCGCATCACGGCTTCGTCTACCCACTTGCCGTAGAAGCCCGAGATGAGCCCGAGCGAGAGTCCGAGCGCGAGCGCGATCCCCTGCGACAGAAATCCCACCGAGAGCGAGATGCGCGCGCCATACACCAATCGCGTCCAGACGTCGCGCCCCTGTTGGTCGGTGCCGAGCCAGTGCGATGCCGACGGTGGCTGGAGCTGATTGGCGAGGGCGATGGCGGTCGGGTCCCATCGTGTGACAAGGGGAGCGAGAATCGCAAGCAACACCATCAACGCGATCGCGCCGAGTCCCAGCATTGCGCGCTTGTCGGCGCGCAGCTTCGCCCACAAGAGTGCGTTCATGGCGGCTTCATACCGGATCGAGCAGCTCGGGTGGCGTACCCGCCGGCTGCCGCTTCCAGCGCCGGTGTTGCCAGAAATACTGCTCCGGCGCCTCGCGCACATAGTGCTCGAGCAGCCGCGAGTACGCGTTGAGGATCGCGTCGACATCGTGATCGGTGTCGCCCGTGCGCTCGGTGGCGATCTCGCGAATGCTCATCTGGTAGCGCCCATCGGGTTGGCGAATGCTCACGCCAAAGAAGATGGGGACGTTTAGCCTGAGCGCGAGCACCGCGGGGCCGCGCGGCGTCTTCGCCGGCCGGCCGAAAAAATTCACGAAGCTCGACGCGATGTGCAGCCCGGACTGATCGATCAGAAACGCCATCACGTGTCCCTCGCGCAGCGCGCGCGCCGTGTGTCGCACCGCGTCGCGGTCGCGCACGACTGTCATCCCGAGCCTTCCCCGCGTCTCCGAGAGATACTCGTCGAAGATCGGATTGCCCATGAGCCGCACGACGACATCGATGGGAATGCCGCTCGCCGCCACCGCCGCGCCGCCGATCTCCCAGTTGCCCACGTGTCCCGTGAGCACGATCGCGCCCCGCCCCTCCGCACGCTGCCGCGCGAACAGCTCGAGCCCGTCGATCCCCGAGATGTGCGTGAGTATCCCGGCACTGTCGAGGCGCGAGAACAGCGCCGTCTCCGCCGCCACGCGTCCCAGGTGCCGGAAACTCTCACGCGCGACGCGCTGCACTTCGCGCGACGAAAATTCCGGAAAGGCCGCCGCGATCTGTTTCTCCGCCACGCGCCGCCGTATGCCGAGCGGGGAATAGAACAGCGTCCCGATGCGCCCGGCGAGATTCGTCGCGGTACGCCAGCCGAACAATCCGAGCAGCCACGCGAAGCCGCGCAGCAGCGCGTACTGCGCGCGATGCGCGAACGTCGGGCCGCGACGCTCGCTCACCAGCGCGTGCGGTCGCTCGCGACCGTCGCGGCGGCCTCGAAGGCATCGATCATCTTCGCCTCGGAGTAGTCGCGCGACACACGCGCGCGCCCCGCGCCGCCCATCGCCGCTCGGCGATCATCGTGGCCGAGCAGCAGCGCAACCGCCGCGGCGATGTCCGGAGCTTCCCCGCGCGGCAACAAAATCCCCGCGATCCCATCCGGCACATAGTACTCGGCCACCGTCCCCCGCTCGGCCAGCACCGGCACGCGCGACGCGAGCAGATCGAGCAGCGCGAACACCGCGTTGTCGCCGTCGGCAACGACCCAGCCGAGGTCGGCGACGCTCAGCACGGAGAGATAGTCGTCGCGGTCGCCGAGGAAGCTCACGGCGCCCGTGACGCGGAGGGCGGCGGCGTGCATGCGAAGATCTTCGTCGTCGGAGCCGGCGCCGACGAGGGCGAGCCGCAGCTCGGGGTGGCGCGGGGCGAGAAGTGCGATCACGCGGAGGACGGTCGCCGCGCGCGCGCGGCCCGTGCGGTCGTACACGCAGACGAGCAAGCGCGTGCCGCCCGGTGCGCCGATGCTCGCGCGCGATGCGGGGCGGATCGCGTCGTATGCCTGCGCATTCACGCCGATCGGCACGACGGCGGCGGGGAAGCGCGCGAGATTGGTCGCGGGCGCGCTGCGCTTGACCTCCTCGCTGCCGAAGAGGAGCCCGGTGGGTGCGTAGCGAAAGGCGATCCGCTCGCGCAGCGAGAGCGCGCGCGTGTCGCCCACCGAGATGCGGCGCAGCACCGCCGCGCGCTCCGCGAGCCTTGCCGCGAGCGCAGCGATCAGCTGTTCGCGCGCGCCGTTCACGACCACCACCTGGATGAATCGATCGTGCAAGAGGCGGCGCAGCCGCATCGCAGTGACGGGCGCAGGGAGAATCGTGGAGAGCGACACCACCTCGTAGGCGCCGAATTCCAGGTGTTGCTCGAGCGCGCTCTCAGGGGGGCAGACCACCGTGACGTTATGCCCCCGTTCGCTCATCCCCCGCGCCGTTGCCGCGAGCGCGCGTGCACTGCCGTTCCACTCCGGAGACTGACTATAAAACAGGATGCGCATGTTCTTCGACCGGTTGCGAGTCCCTGTCTCCGAACTGGAGAGTGTGCAGCCGGTGGTACGCGCCGCCGATCTCGAGCAGCGCCTCGTGCGTGCCGCGCTCGATGATGCGTCCGCGGTCGAGCACGAGAATCTCCGTCGCGTTCACGATCGTCGAGAGGCGGTGCGCGATCACGATCACCGTGCGCCCGGCGAGCAGCCGGTCGATCGCCTCCTGCACGAGCCGCTCCGATTCCGTGTCGAGCGCCGACGTCGCCTCGTCGAGAATCAGAATGGGCGGATCGACGAGGAGCGCGCGCGCGATCGCGATGCGCTGCCGCTGCCCGCCCGAGAGGCGCGCGCCGCGCTCGCCGAGGATCGTGTTGTAGCCCTCGGGGAGCTCGGTGATGAAGCCGTGCGCGTTTGCCGCGCGCGCGGCAGCCTCGATCTGCGCGTCGGTGTACTTCGCGCCGCGGCCGTACGCGATGTTCGCGCGCACGGTATCGTTGAAGAGGACGGTCTCCTGGCTCACGATGCCGGTAAGAGCGCGCAGCGAGGGGAGCACGATGTCGCGCGTGTCCACGCCGTCGAGCAGAATGCGTCCGGACGTTGGCTCGTAGAAGCGCGGGATCAGATCCGCGAGCGTGCTCTTCCCCGCCCCGCTCGCCCCGACCAGCGCGACGACGTCGCCCTTGTGCGCGGTGAACGAGATGTCCTCGAGAACGTTCGTGCCTTCGTCGTACGCGAAGGAGACGTTGTCGAATGCCAGCGTGCCGTTGAAGCTCGTGGCCGTGCGCGTTCCCTTGTCGAGCGACTTCTCCGTGGGCATGTCGAGCACCTCGAACAGCCGCTCCGCACTCGCGAACGAGTTTTGCGCGATCGCCGGAATCTGCGACAGCTGCTTGAGCGGCTGCAACATGCGCATCACGAAGGTCAGGAACACGAGGAACTGCGACGCCTGCAGCGTGTGATCGACGAGCACCCACTTGGCGCCCGTCCAGAGCAGCAGCACGACGATGAAGGTGCCGAGCGTCTCCGTGATCGGCTGGCCGATGAGCGCGAACTTGGCCATGCGCACGAGCCCGCGCGAGTACGTGTGACTCGCGCCAATGAAGCGCGACTCCTCGTACCCCTCGGCCGCGAACGACTTCACGAGGCGGATGCCGCTCACGCTCTCCTGCAGCACGCTCATCATCTCGCCGTGATCGTTGCGCAGCCGGCGATACCCGCGGCGCAGCTTTCGGAGCAGCGGCTGCAGCGCGAAGGTGAGCGCGGGCGCGACGACGACGGCCATCAGTGTCAGGCGCCAGGAGATACCGAAGAGATACGCGACGTAGATGGTCACCATCGCCGCGGCGGAGATCGCCTGCGTGACGAGCTGCGTCACGAGCGTCTTGGTCTGCTCGGTGTCGCTCAGCACGCGCGAGATGATCTGTCCGACCTTCGTGCGCGTGAACCACCCGATCGGCAGCGATTGCAGATGCCTGTACACCGCGTCGCGAAGATCGCGCGTGATGTATTCCTGGAGCTGCGCGCCGAGTGTGCCGGCGATCCAGACGCAGACGTTCTTGACCGCGACGGTCGCGAGCAGAACGAGGATGACGTTGAGCAGCGATCCCATTTTGTCGCTGGGATCGAGCAACCATCCGATCGTCCACGTCAGAAAGTCGGTGACCCAGCCGCTCTTGATCGGAAGCGCCGGAAGCCCGAACAGCGCATTCAGGAACGGGATCAGCAGCGCGAACGAATAGCCGTCGAGCGCAGCGCCGATGAGATTGAAGAAGATGTTCCCCGCCATGCGCCACGCGTGCGGGCGCAGGAACGGGGTGATGCGCCGATATGAGCGGAGATCCACTAGCGGCGAGGCGTAAGGAGTGCCACGGGCAGGATGCACTCCTCGGGGGTCACGCCTCCGTGCAGGAACGATCCGCGATAGCGCGTTTGATATTCGCGCAGCTTGGTCGGATACACGAAGAAGGTGTCGCCCACCGCGAGCAGCGTGTTCGCGCCCGAGCCGCGGCGCGGCAGCTTGAGATCATCCGCGTTGCCGAAGGAAAGCGCGTACTCGGATTTCTCCGCGCGCAGATCCTCGCCGAACTTGTAGCGCAGGTTCGCCGTCGCATCGCGCTTGGCGAACACCGTCGCCGGCGTGAGACAGTGAATCGAGCCGTGGTCGCTCGTGATGAGCACGGGGATGTTCTTGCGCGCCGCATCCTTGAGCAGAGTGAAGAGCACCGAGCGCTCGAACCACTGCTTCGTGATCTGCCGCAGCGCGATCTCGTCCTTCGCGACCTCGTACAGGATCGCGGACTCGCTGCGCCCGTGCGTGAGCAGATCGACGAAGTTGAAGACGAAGGCGCTCACCCCTTCGCGCGCGATCGCGCTCGAGACGCGCCGCTCGAGCTCCGTGCTGTCCGAGGTGCTCGAGATCTTCTCGTAGCGCACGGGGATCGCACGCTTGTGCTCCGCGAACTGCGCCTCGAGCAGCCCGCGCTCGTGCGCATTCAGCGACTCATCTTCGCGCTCGCCCCACCAGTCGGGGAATCGCGCCGCGATCTCGCTCGGAAAGAGCCCGCTGAAGAGGGAGTTGCGCGAGTACGGCGTTGCCGTCGGCAAAATCGAAAAGTGGTGTGCCGTCTCGATCTCGAAGAACGGCGCGAGCAACGGGCTCAGAACGGCCCACTGATCGAGACGCAGGCAGTCGATCACGACGAACACCGCCGCGCGATTGCGCTCGAGAATCGGGAGGAGGAACTCGCTGACGATATCGATCGAGAGCGGCGGCCGGTCCCCCTCGAGATGCGCCAGCCACCCCGGATACGCCGTGCGCATGAAGCTCGCGAACTCCCGGCGCATGTCGGGATAGAGCGACTGCAGCGAGTCGTACAGGCTCTGCTCGCGCGCCTCGGCCAGGCTCACATCCCACTCGACCAACTCGCTGTAGCGCGAGACCCAGCCGCGCCAGTCGAGCGGCGCCTGGCGATCGAGCTCGATCGCGCGAAAGCGCTCGACGAACGATCGCGCGATCGCCTGCTGCCTGATGCGCGGGCCGTCGAGCACACGCGTGATCACCGCGAGCACCTGCCGCGGGTTGATTGGCTTTACGAGATAGTCGCGCACGTCGACGCCGATGGCTTCCTTCAACGTCGCGTCTTCTTCGCTCTTCGTGACCATGATGATCGGAAGGAGCGGGTCGAGCTCGCGGATCTCGCGGTACGCCTCGAGCCCACGCTTTCCAGGCATCTGTTCGTCGAGCAGGACGATGCCGTACGCGCGCCGTCTGAGCATCTCGACGGCGTCGTCCGCGTTGGTCGCGGATTCTACCTCGAAACCCTTCTCCCGCAAGAAGATACGGTGCGACTCGAGTAGATCAGCCTCATCGTCGATCCAAAGAACCGATTTCGGGTGCTGTGCCATGTATCTGCAATGTAGTTTGACGGAAAAGTGGCGGCCAGCGCGCGCAGCTTCAGCGCGATGCTTGCGGCAAGCGCCCGTTCCATCTACGCTCACCCGCGCGATCGCGTTCCCTCGTTGGCAATTTCTCACAGGGTCAATGCGCACCTCCGTCCCTCCGTACGCCGTAGCGCCCGTCGTCTTCCCCTTTCGCGCGCTCGCGACTTATGCGGGGCACGCGCAGCTGGGGCGAGGGCGCGAGGTCGCGCTCGCTTGCCTAATGGTCGCGAGACTGTCGACTCCGGGTCCCGGAGCGCCACTTGCGCCCCCGATCCGGGCCGCGCGCGCCGCCGGGGCGATCCGCTGGTTCGCGTCGCTCAAGCTCCCGACGGGGCTCCGTGCGCCCCTCGCGCGCGTTGCGGCGGCGAGCGCGCGCGAGAGCGCCCCCGAGCTCGCCGAGGCGCTCGTGGCGGTGATCGCGGCGGCGAGGAAGCATCTCGATGAGGGAAGCGTGGCGGAGTTGGAGGGAGTGGTGAAGCGGTTGGAGAGGGAGGAGTAACTGCTCACTGCTTGCACGAATGACTACCAAAAAAGACGAATCGAACCGCGGGTGCGACGGGCTAACGATGCGGATTGGACGGTCGCCTGCAGCCCTCCGTTTCTCTCCGGCAGTTCCCAAGTCAATCGATCTTTCTACCTGCCACATCTGGAGCTTGTCGCACACACGGTTCGATTCGTCTTTTTTGGTAGTTATTCGTGCACGTAGTGAGCAGTTACTCCCCCCTCTCTCCAACCACACCCCCGCTCTGTTGCCGCCCCTCGCCCATCGCGTAACTTCTCGACAATGACCCGACACGACGACCAGCCGCGGCTCGCCGAGCTTCTTCGACGCACCGATGCCATCGCGGACGGCGCTCCGCCCTCGGACACGATTCCCACCGGCTTCCCCACCCTCGATCGCCTGCTCGGCGGCGGACTCCGCCGCGGCGACCTCATCGTGCTCGGCGGCGACGTCGGCACCGGAAAGTCGGCGCTCGCGCTCGCGATCGCGCTGCGCTCGGCGGAGGAAGGGCATGCGGTGACGTATCTCAGCGGCGAGATGTCTCCCACGCGCGTGCACGAGCGGCTGCTCGCGATCGAGGGGCGCGCGTCGATCGACGCGCTGCGCTCCGGCACCGTTGACGAGGAAACGCGCGCATCGCTCGGCGTCGTGGCGCTGCGAGAGCAACAGACGCTCCCCGTGGTTCGCGCGATGCCGCATGAGGGGAGCGACGCGCTCGACGCTGAGGCGAAGCGTGAGCCGAAGCCCGTACTGCTCGTCGTCGACTCCCTGCAGCACATCCACGGCAACGGTGCGCCGGCCGAGAACAACGCGCAGGCGGTGCTCGCGCTCAAGGAGCTCGCGATGCGCAATCACGTCGCCGTGCTCGTGACCGCGCATCTCCCCGAGCTTCCGCCCGCGCGCGAGAACCTCCGCCCGCAGCTCCACGACTTCGGCGCCGTGGGCGCAATCAAGCAGCTCGCGGACGTCGTGCTCGGGCTCTTTCGTGAGGAGATCTATCACCCGGTGCCCGGCTCCGAGGGCGCGGCCGAGCTCGCGATCCTCAAGAATCGGCACGGCCCTACCACGTACATCGATTTGTATTTTTACAAGCAGTGGCTCCGATTCGAGGACATGGTCGACCCCGATCGATGAGCTCGCGCGTGCCCTGATCGAACGGCGATCGCGGCGTATATTCCACACATCTGCAGCGGACTACGGAGATGGCTGGTCACAGTAAGTGGAAGCAGATCAAGCACTACAAAGCCGCGACCGACGCGAAGCGCGGCGCGCACTTCACGAAGCTCATCCGCGAGATCACCGTGTCGGCGAAGGCCGGCGGCGGCGATCCCGCCGGCAATCCGCGCCTGCGCACCGCGATCGACATCGCGAAGGCCGCGTCGATGCCGAAGGAGAACATCGAGCGCGCCGTGAAGAAGGGAACGGGTGAGCTCGAGGGCGTCGACTACCAGGAAGTGATGTACGAGGGCTACGGCCCGGGCGGCGTCGCGCTGCTCATTCACGCCGTCACCGACAACCCCACGCGCACCGTGGCCGAGGTGCGATTCAAGCTCTCGCGCGGCAATGGCAATCTCGGCGCGTCGAACTCGGTTGCCTGGATGTTCGAGCGGAAGGGACAGCTCTACGTCGACGCCACGAAGTTTGCCGAAGACGCGACGATGGAAGCGGCGCTCGAAGGCGGCGCGACGGACTTCGCGCAGGAAGGCGAGCAGTTCGTCGTGTCGACGGAGCCCACCGAGCTGCACGCCGTGAAGAGCGCGCTCGAGGCGAAGGGGATCGCCGTGCACGATCCCGAGATCGCGATGATCCCGAAGAACACTGTGCACGTCGAGGGGAGAACCGCGGAGTCGCTGCTCAAGCTGATGGAGGAGCTGGACTCGCTCGACGATGTGCAGAAGGTCGAAGCCAACTTCGACATGGATGTGGCGGAGATGACGAAGGCGTGAGTCTCGCGCCGTGATCGTCCTCGGGATCGATCCCGGCACCGCCGCGACAGGTTACGGCGTGGTTCAGGGCGAGCCATTCGGCTCGCTCTCGCTCATCGAGTGCGGCGTGATCCGCACGCACGCGCGCGACCCCCTGCCCTCGCGTCTGCGCGAGATCTACGACGATGTCGTTCTGCTCATCGAGCGCCACAAACCAAATGCGATGTCCATCGAAGATGTCTTCTACGCGAAGAACGTGCGCACGACGGTCGTGCTCGGCCACGCGCGCGGCGTGATCCTGCTCGCGGGGCAGCAGGCTGAGCTCGCGATCCACGAGTATCCGCCCGCCGAGATCAAGAAGGCCGTGGTGGGTACCGGCTCGGCGACGAAGGAGCAGGTGCAGTTCATGGTGACGAAGCTGCTGCGCCTCAAGAGCGCGCCGCAGCCGAGCGATGCGGCGGACGGGACGGCGGCGGCGCTCGCGCACATTATGGGGGGACGATTGGCGGGGGTGAAGCGATGATAGCACGCGTCGCTGGAAAGCTCGTCGCCAAGGAGCTCGATCACGTCGAGATCTTCACGAGCGGCGGCGTCGCCTACGAGCTCGCGATCCCGCTCGGAGTGTACGAAACGCTTCCGCGCATCGGCGAGCAGGTGGAGCTCCAAACGCATCTCGTCGTGCGCGAGGACGCGTTTCTGCTGTTCGGCTTCGCCACGGTGAACGAGAAGCGCGTCTTTCAGCGGCTGCTCACGGCGAACGGCGTTGGTCCGTCGCTCGCGCTCGGGCTCCTGTCGACGCTCTCCGCCGATCGACTCGTGCGCGCGATTCGCGAAAAGGACATTGCGACGCTGCAGGGCGTGCCGCGCGTCGGAAAGAAGAAGGCCGAGCGACTCGTCCTCGATCTCTCCGACAAGCTCGACGACGTGGCGGGATCGGCGGCGATTTCTGGCCCGCGCGCGGACGGAGCGAGCGCGGAAGACGCGATCCGCGCACTCGTGTCGCTCGGTTACGCGACTGTGGACGCCGAGAAGGCGGTACGCTCGGTGCTCGACACGGGGCCGGTGAAGCTCTCCGCGCCGGAGCTCATCCGTGCGGCGCTGGCGAAGATCGGAGGACGGTGAGCAGGTGTTTCGGTCTCGCCTGGGCGTGGTTGCGTTGATCGGGTAGCAAGGGCAACTTCGGTCATGCCCACAGCCCGCCGCACCAAAACGTTCACCGAATCGGTGATCCGTGAGATGACGCGCATTGCCAACGAGCATGGCGCGCTCAACCTCGCTCAGGGGATGCCCGACTTCCCCATGCCGCAGCCGCTCAAGGATGCGGCGTGCATGGCGATCCAGGCCAACATCAACCAGTACGCGATCACGTGGGGCACGCCCTCGCTGCGCATCGCGATCGCCGCGAAGTACCGGCGCTGGTACGGCATGGATGTCGATTCCGAGCGGAACGTGACCGTCACCTGCGGCGCCACCGAGGCGATGGCCGCGGTCTTTCTCGCGCTGATCAATCCGGGCGATGAGGTGATCGTCTTCGAGCCGTACTACGAGAATTACGGCCCCGACGCGATCCTCGCCGAAGCGACGCCGGTGTTCGTGCCGCTCAAGCAGCCCGGCTGGGGGATCGACACGGACAAGCTCCGCGCGGCGTTCACGAGCAAGACGCGCGCGATCATCGTCAACACGCCGCACAACCCGACGGGGCGCGTCTTTACCCGCGACGAGATCTCGCTCATCGCCGAGCTGTGCGTGAAGCACGATGTGTACGCCTTCACGGACGAGATCTATGAGCACATCCGCTACGCCGGCGACCACCACGCGCTCGCGACGTGGCCCGGGATGGCGGAGCGCACGATCACGATCTCCGGCCTTTCCAAAACCTTCAGCTGCACCGGATGGCGACTCGGCTACGCGATCGCGCCGGAAAAGGAATCGGTGGCGATCCGGAAGGTCCACGATTTTCTCACCGTGGGCGCGCCCGCGCCGCTGCAGGAAGCCGGCGCGATCGGCATGGCCTTCGACGCCGACTACTACAATCATCTCGCGCTCGAGTATCGCGCGCGCCGCGACATTCTCTGCGACGCGCTGCGCGAGGGCGGATTCAGCTTCACGGTTCCGGAGGGCGCCTACTACATTCTGGCCGACTTCTCCCAGCTGAGCGACATGGGCGACGTGGAATTTTCGAAGTGGCTCACGCGCGATGTCGGCGTCGCGCCGGTGCCGGGATCGAGCTTCTTCCGCGCCGGCGACGGGGGCAGCAAGCTCGTTCGCTTCGCCTTCTGCAAAAAACACGAGACGCTCGTCGCCGCGGGTGAGCGGCTCGCGAATCTTCAGGCCCGAGTGTGAGCGAGACGATGTCCCGCGCCGAGATCACGACTCCCGAAGTCATCGCCGACGAATCTGTCGTCGAGCTCTCGCTTCGCCCGCAGCGTCTGGCCGAGTTCATCGGGCAGCAGAAGGTGAAGGATTCGCTCGCGATCTACATCGAGGCCGCGCGCGCCCGCAACGAGCCGCTCGACCACACGCTTTTCTACGGCCCGCCCGGACTCGGCAAAACCACTCTCGCCGAGCTCATTGGCCGCGAGCTCGGCGTGAACATCCACACGACGAGTGGCCCCGCGCTCGAGAAGGCGGGGGACCTCGTGGGCACGCTCACGAATCTGCGCGCCCGCGACATTCTTTTCATTGACGAGATCCATCGCCTGCGTCCAATCATCGAGGAGTTTCTCTACCCCGCGATGGAGGACTACAAGATCGAGATCCGCCTGAGCGATGGCCCCAAGGCGCAGACGATCACGATGCAGATCGAGCCGTTCACTCTCATCGGAGCGACGACGCGATTCGGGATGCTCACGTCGCCAATGCGCGCGCGCTTCGGCATCCCGCTGCGGCTCAATTTCTATCCGATGGAAGATCTCGAGCAGATCGTGATCCGGTCGGCCGAGGTGCTGAAGGTGGAGATCGACGAGGGCGGCGCGATGGAGCTCGCGCGGCGCTCGCGCGGAACGCCGCGCGTCGCCAACCGGCTGCTGCGCCGCGTGCGCGACTTTGCGCAGGTGAAAGGGAACGGGCGCATCACGCGCGATCTCGCGGACGCCGCGCTGGCGATGCTCGACGTCGACCAGTTCGGGCTCGACGACATGGACGCGCGGATCCTCAAAACGATCATCGAGAAGTTCGACGGAGGGCCGGTGGGCGTGAAGACGATCGCCGCGGCGATCGGCGAGGACGAGCTCACGATCGAGGAGGTCTACGAACCCTTCCTCGTGCAGAACGGCTTCCTCCAGCGCACGCCGCGCGGGCGAATGGCCACCCATCAGGCCTATCGCCACTTCGGCTTCACCCCGCCTTCGGCACAGCCAGGTCAACCGACGCTCTTTTGAATCGTCCATAGAACACGGTTCACGGTGCACCAATTGCGTGAGCGGATGAGCTCACCAGAAAGCACGACCTCGGGAGTTGTATGGCCGTTTCCACCGAAGATCGCTGGAAGGAGCACAACGAAACGGGCCGCCGGCACTTCGAGCGGGCCGAATTCGCTGAGGCAGAACAGGCGTACATCGCCGCCCTCCGGCAAGCGACCCTGCTAGGAGCGGTCACGTTGACCGAGCTCGGGCAGGTCGCGTTCAGCCTTCGTGATTTCCAGCAATCCGAGAGCTATTTCCGTCGCGCGCTGACCATTCGCGAGCAGGCGCTGGGCACGGAATCCGTCGACCTCATGCAGGCGCTCAACGACCTCGCGGCGCCCTACTACGCGCGCGGCGAGCTCGAGCAGGCGGAGCGACTCTACCGGCGCGCGATGACCATCGGCGAAGCTCAGCTTGGCGAGCTCAATCCCGACCTCACCGTCACGCTGAGCAATCTCGCGCGGCTGCTTCAGCGCAAGTCGGATTGGCGCGCGGCCGCGCCGCTGCTCGGCCGGCTACTCGCGATCAAGCAGCGGTCGCTCGGCGAGACGCATCCGCACGCGATCTCGCTCATGCTCGCGGTCGCGAATGCGCGAAGCTCGATGGGCGAGCACGAGGTGGCTGAGGAGCTCGTCCGTCGCGCGCTCACGCTCCAGGAGCGCGCGCAGGCGGGGGATGCCGACATGGTGCGCTCGCTGTCGGCGCTCGCGAAGATCTGCATGGCGAGCGGCAAGACGCAGCTCGGGAGCGAGATCGCGGACAAAGCGGCGCAGCGGCAGAAGCGTGTTGCGACGACCCCGCGCACGCGGAACTCGCGCGCGCGGCTCGACCGCGACACGCCCGACTTTTCGGCGGACATGGCGCCGGCGAGCAAGCCGCGCGTCGCCCAGCCGCCGCCGTCGCTCGCGCCGCCCAACCCGGTGACCACGCCGCGCGGCTCGTCGCCAACTCCGGGAGCAAAGGCGCCGCCCCCCGGTCAGGCGGGGACGCCGGAGAAACCGAGCACGCCCGCCGCGCCCGGTCTGATCAAGGCATATGCACAGATGATCGAGCATGCCGAGGACGTGCGCCGGGAGAAGCGACGCCCCTGGTGGTCGAGGATTTTGGGCCGCTAGCCGCTCCGCCAATGGTATTGGCGCGCGAAACCAGTTAGCTCACAAATAGTCTCTTGACAGCGTCGCTCACCTGACGCGAACTATCCGGTATGCGGTGCGCACTACTCGTACTTCTGCTCGCGGCCAGCCCTTTGGCCGCACAGACGGACACGCTGGAGAATCGCTTCGCAAGCGCCGACTCACTGGCGTCCGAAGGCGATTCGGCGGGAGCATTGCGCCTCCTCGATGCTGCCGTTCGAGCCAATGCGAGCGATGGCGAAGCGTGGCACCGGCGCGGTGTGCTCGCCTGGCGCATGTCCGGCGCGGAGAAGCGTACGGGCTTCATGAAGCGGAGCGCGAACGAGGCGCTCCTCACCCTCGCTGACTCCTCGCTCCGACTCGCCACGCGCTACGCGCCCGGAACGCCGGGCTACCTCATCGATCTCGGACGCTTCGATCTGACCTCCAACTCCGCGGCGGTGCGCGGACGTGCGAAGCCGCTCTTCGAGGAGGCGCTCAAGGCTGCGCGAAAGGGAACCGACCGCGCAGTGCTCTCGCGCGCTGCGGACGAGATGGGAATGACGTGGTGGAGACGCTACGAAGACATCGCCGACAGAAACATCTACAGCGTCATCATCCACAATGTGAAGGATCGCACCTTCACGAGGGATCCGCGCTCCATCGCGTACTTCGTCGACCGGCAGACGATTCGTGCGGCGGCGCAGGACTGGTCGGGGTCCCTCGAGTATCTGAAGGCGTACGAATTTTTTTCAGAGGCGCTGCGGGCGCAACCGTCAAATCCGGGTCCGGCGCGTCACCTCTATCGCGCCCTCGTCGATCGTCAGCGGTGGGTCGAGCTCCAGCACCTCGCGCGCGTTCGTCTCATCGACGACCACACCGATGCCTGGGCGTGGCTCGCTCTCGGACTCGGCTCGCATCGCCTGGGCGACGAGCACCAGTCGGGCACCGCCTTCGACAGCGCGCTGGTCTACCTGCCGGCGAGCGATCGCGCGCGCCTCACGAATCTCTCGCGCATCGTGACTCCCAAGGACAGTCTCAGCCGCAATCGACTTCCGCAGTCCGAGCTCGCGAACGATGAGCGCATGTATTGGCTCATGGCCGATCCACTCTGGGCCACCTCCGACAACGAGGGGCGCAATGAGTTCCTGAGTCGCGCGGTCTTCGCCGAGCTGCGCTTTTCCGTGGAGGAATTCGGTATCCACGGTATCGACACCGATCGCGGCGACATCTACGTGCGCTACGGTCCGCCGCCCGCGGTGATCTCCTTTCCGCCCGATGCCAACCAGGGCGAGCATCGCATTCGCATTTTGTGGTGGTACGGCACCGAAGAGACCTTTCTCTTCCGCCAGCTCCCCACGTACGGCGTCGCGCCGCTCGATCCGGACGACTCGCGCGCGACGCAGCGCCTCCGCGACACGGTCCCCGTCGCGTGGACGAACGCCGGCGCCCGGCCGCTCGCCGACACGATCAACGTCGCACTCTCGCAATTCCGCGCGACGGCCGATTCGTCGGATGTGTACTTCGCGGCCGAGCTGCCGGTGAAGCATTTGGTGCAGGACGTCGATCTCGCGCGCGGCGCGCTCGATGTGGCGCTCGAAGCTTTCACCTGGCGCGCGAAGCCCGTCTTTTCGTCGACGACGCACGAGACGATCGACTTCGCGCACCCCGAGGTGAACCGAATGCAGTCGTGGCGAACGCGATTGCAGGCAGGCACCTTCCTCTATCGCGTGGAGGCGCTGCAGTCGGACGCGGGACGCGGCGCGCGCTCGGCGAGCCGCATCGAGCTGATTCCGGGCGGCGGCTTCGGCCTGAGCGACATCCTCATCGCCGATTCCGTGTCGGTTGCGAGCGGGAATCCCGAGCGCTGGTCAGATTTCAACATCGCTCCGAGCGTGGGTCGCGTGCGCCGCGGAAACTCGTTTGCAATGCTGTGGGAGACGTACGATTTGCAGAAGATGGCGAACGGAACATCATCGTATAACGTGACGATCACGCTGCGCCGCGAGAAAGGTGGCGGACTCGGTGCGCTCGCCGCGAAGATCGTTGGCGGCGTGAAGAGCGCCATCGGCATCTCGGGGAACGGCAGCGATCACATCTCCCTCACCTTCCCGCGGCAGACGCCGGCGCGCGCGGTGGCGGTGGACTACGTGACGCTCGACCTCGGCGCAGCGGAGCCCGGCAACTACGTGATCGACGTGGACATCACCGACCTCGCCAATCACCGTCACGTGTCACGCGAGCGGCCGCTGACCATCGTGGAGTGACGGAATCCGGCGCTCCAGCGCGCGGTTCACGAACGTCGGATTACGATTTCGAGCTCCCCGCCACACAGATTGCGCAGCTCCCGCTCGCCCAACGCGACGCGAGCCGCCTTTTGACCGTGAATCGCGCCACCGGCGAGATCGCGCATCGCGCGTTCTCGGATCTGCCGCAGATCATCGCGCCGGGCGACGCCCTGGTGCTCAACACCACGAAGGTGCTGCGCGCGCGACTGCTCGGCAGGCGAGATTCGGGCGCGCCCGCGGAGATCCTGCTGCTGCGCCCCCTGGCGGACGGCACGTGGGAGGCGATGGTGAGCCCGGGCGGCAAGCTTCGGCCGGGGCGGCGCGTGCACATCGCCCAGGGCTTCGACGCAGAGATCGTGTCGATCACCGAGCGACGCACGCGCATCGTGCGGCTCGACGCCGAGGGCGACGTGAGCGCGGCGATCGAGCGCCACGGGCACATCCCGCTGCCGCCGTACATCGCGCGCGCGGATACGAATGCGGACGCGGAGCGCTACCAAACGGTGTACGCGAGAGAGAGCGGATCGGTGGCAGCGCCGACGGCCGGGCTGCATGTCACCGACGCGCTGCTCGCGGCGCTCGATGCGCGCGGTGTGCGTCGCGTGGATGTCGTGCTGCACGTGGGCGCGGGGACGTTCAAGCCCGTGGAAGTGGAAGATCCATCGCTGCACCCGATGCACGAGGAGCGCTACGAGCTTTCGGCGGAGAGCGCGAGCACGCTCAACCACATTCGCGAGACCGGCAACAGGATCTGGGCGCTGGGCACCACGAGCGCTCGCGCGCTCGAAAGTGCCGTTCGCGCGGATGGGACGTTCGTGGAATCGAAGGGCGAGACGCGGCTGTTCGTGCGCCCGCCGTATACGTTTCGCGGCGTAGACAAACTGATCACGAATTTTCATCTTCCGCGCTCGACGCTCCTGATGCTGGTTGCCGCGCTTGCCGGATATGATCTCACGATGCAGGCGTACAAAGAGGCGGTGGATGCGGGGTACAGGTTTTACTCGTACGGCGACGCGATGGCGATCCTCTAGCGCGCGCACCACATGAGCGGCGCGCGCTTCGAGTTCACGGTAAGCGCGCGCGACGGACGCGCGCGTCGGGGCGTGTTCACCACGCCGCACGGCAGCGTCGATACCCCCGCGTTCATGCCGGTGGGCACCGCGGCCACGGTAAAGGCGCTCGACCCGCTCGACCTGCGCGCAGTTGGCGCGCAGATGATTCTCGCCAACGCGTATCACCTGCATCTGCGGCCGGGGGAAGACGTCGTGCGCGCGATGGGGGGCATCCATCGCTTCATGGCGTGGGATGGCCCGATGCTCACCGACTCGGGCGGCTTCCAGGTGTTCTCGCTCGAAGGGATGCGCACCGTGAGCGAGGACGGCGTCGCGTTCCAGTCGCACATCGATGGCTCGCGGCGAATGTTCACGCCCGAGAGCGTGATGGCGCTCGAGCATGCCATCGGCGCGGACGTGATCATGCAGTTCGACCACGTCATCCCCGGGCAATCCGAGTACGCGGCGGCGCAGGATGCGAGCGAGCGCTCGCTCCGCTGGCTCGAGCGATGCGTGCGCGAGCACCAGCGTCTGCAGCAGCTCGAGGGCGATGCCGGGGGCGCGCAGACCCTCTTCCCGATCGTGCAGGGCGGCGCGCACCCCGAGCTGCGGCGTGCCGCCGCGAGCGCGATCCGCTCGATGGGCGAGTGGGATGGGATCGCCATTGGCGGGCTCTCGGTGGGTGAGCCCAAGCCGGCGATGTACGAGATGCTCGACGTGATGAGCGACGAGCTGCCGGCGGATCGACCGCGCTACCTCATGGGCGTCGGATTTCCCGAAGATCTCATCGAGGGCGCGAGGCGAGGCGTCGATCTCTTCGACTGCGTCGCGCCGACGCGCATGGGGCGCACGGGCACCGCGTTCACGAGCGAGGGGCGCCTCAACGTGCGCAACGTAAAGTTCCGGACCGATCCGCTCCCCCTCGACAGCCGCTGCGACTGCTCCACCTGCACGCGATTTACGCGCGCGTACATCCGGCACCTCTTCGTATCGGAGGAGGCGCTCGGCATGCATCTTCTTTCCCTGCACAATGTACATTTCCTTCTGGCCCTGATGCGCGACGTGCGGAGCGCCATCGCCGAGGGCTCGCTCGACGCGTGGAGCGAGCGCTGGCTCGACCGTTATAATCTCCGACCCCTCCCTTCTCCATGAATCTCGTGCACGCTTTTCTGTTCATGCAGCCGACGCCGGGAGCGAATCCGTTGTATGGGTTCGCATTCCAAGTGGTTTTCATCATGGCGATCATCTACTTCATCGTGATCAGGCCACAGCAAAAGCAGCGGCATGATCACGAACGCAGTGTGCGCGAGGTCAAGAAGGGCGATGAGATCGTCACCGCGGGCGGGATCGTCGGCGAGGTGATTTACATCAAGACGAGCACAAAGGACGGCTCCGAAGTCGTGACGATGGAGGATCGGATCACGATCAAGAGTGCGGAGTCGCGCTTGATCATCGAGCGCGGCCGGATCGCGAAGGTGTTGTCGAAAACCGGTGAGGGAGCCGCCGGCGCGTGACCCCGCTCGATATCTATGTCCTCGACGCGCCGATCCTCCGCCAGGAGACGACGTTGGTGACGGAGGTGACGGATGCGCATCGTCGCCTGATCGATGACATGTTCGAGACGATGCATCTCGCGCGCGGCATCGGCCTCGCGGCCACGCAGGTCGGACGTCTCGAGCGCATTTGCGTCATCGACATCGACAAGGTGCAGTACGCGCTCGTGAACCCCGAGATCATCTCGAGCGACGGCAAGCAGACGGGCGAGGAAGGGTGTCTCTCGATCCCCGAGATCTTCGGCGACGTCACGCGCGCGCAGCACGTGGTGGTGCGCGCGCTCGACCGACACGGGAAGCCGATCGAGGTCGACGCCACAGACCTGCTCGCGCGCTGCCTGCAACACGAGATCGACCACCTGCACGGGCGCCTGTTCATCGACTATCTGAGCATGCTGAAGCGACAGGCAGCGATGAAGAAGTGGCGGAAGCTGCGCGGCAAGGACAAGTCGCACACGCGCAAGATTTCGGCAGAGGAAGTCGCGGAGCATCACGACCGGGACGAGGAACTGTAGTGAAGCTCGTCTTCTGGGGCACATCGAGCTTCGCGGTCCCGTCCCTGCGCGCGCTGCTCGGCGAGGGGTTCGATGTGGTAGGCGTGGTGACGCAGCCGGATCGCGCGGTGGGGCGCTCGCGCTCGACGCTGGTGCCCTCGCCAGTGAAGGGCGTCGCGCTCGCGGAGGAGCTCCCGCTGTACCAGCCCGAATCCCCGAAGGACGAGAGCTTCCTCGCGCAGCTGCGCGCGCTCGAGCCCGCGCTGAGCATCGTCATCTCGTACGGGCACATCATGAGCGCGCCGCTCATCGCTTTGCCCACGCAGGGGACGATCAACGTGCACGCGTCACTCCTCCCTGCGCTGCGCGGCGCGGCACCGATCCAGGGCGCCGTGCGCGCCGGGCTCGCCGAGACGGGCGTCACGATCATGCGCATGGTGCAGGCGCTCGACGCGGGACCGATTCTGCTTCAGGCGCGCACCCCCGTGGCGCGCGACGAGACCGCGGGCGAGCTCGAGGCGCGCCTCTCCGAGCTTGGCGCGCTCGCGCTCGTCGAGGCACTCACCCTCATGTCGCTCGGCCGCCTTCAGGAAACGCCGCAGGACGATGCGAAGGCCACCTTCGCGCCGAAAATCCTGCGCGAGATGGCACGCATCGACTGGAACGAGAGCGCGGACGCGGTGGGTCGCCACGTGCGCGCGTACGACCCCAAACCGGGCGCCTTCACGACGCACCGCGGTGGCGACATCAAGCTATTCGGCGCCATCGTGGCCGATCCGTCGTCGCCCAGCACGCACGCGCCCGGCACCGTCGTATCGATCGACGCGCGGGGAATGGTCGTCGCGTGCGGCGCAGGCTTTATCCTCATCAACTGCGTGCAGCAAGCGGGACGCACGCGGGTGGAGCCCGAGGTGTGGATGCGCGGAAGAGGGATCGAGGTGGGCGAGCGGTTGGGCGGGTGATGTCCTCCGACATCCCCCACATCCACGCTGTCACCGACGACCTGATCCTCGCCCGCCCCGAGTTTACCTCCCGCGCGCGCAGCGTCATGTCCGCGCTCGGCCCGCGCGGCGCCGTACACCTTCGCGCGCGCTACCTCACCGCCGCACAGATTTACGCCATTGCCCTCGCGCTCGGCGACGCGCAGGAAAGCACAGGCTGCTGGCTCGTCGTGAACGAGCGGCTCGACGTCGCGATCGCCGCGAGGACGCACGCGGCGCAGCTCACGACGCGCTCCATCACCGTTGCCGACGCGCGCATCGTCGCTGGCGCGCTGCCGCTCGGCGCGAGCGTCCACAGCGCGGAGGAGGCCGAGGCGGCGGAGCGCGACGGGGCAAATTGGGTGGTCGCGGGACACGTCTATCCCACCACGTCGCACGCGGGGATGCCCGGGCGAGGTGTGGAACTCGTGGGGAAGGTAGTCTCGCGTACCCATCTCCCCTGTATTGCGATCGGCGGCGTCCGGCCGTCGCACGTTGGAACACTCCGTGACGCCGGAGCGTACGGGGTCGCGGCGATCAGCGGGATCTGGGGTGCGCCGTCTGCGGAAGCGGCAGCTACCGACTATCTTTCACACTATGATGGAGCAGCGCGCGACCAGTCCTGAGGGAGTGATCCCCGTCGTGAATGGCGAGGAGCGCACGGTTGCGGCCGGCAGTACCCTTGGCGACCTCCTTCGCGAGCTCGCGGTGAGCGCCGAAGCGGTCGTCGTCGAGCACAACCGCGAGATCGTGCGCGATCGCTCGCGACTCGACTCGATGGTGCTCGCGACCGGCGACTCGGTGGAGATCGTCCACTTCGTGGGTGGCGGATGAGCGCCCCCACTCTCGTTTCCGGCAGCACCGACACGCCCTTCGTGATCGCGGGGCGTACGCTTCGCTCGCGTCTGATGGTGGGCACCGGCAAGTACCGCTCGCCCGACGAAATGGTCCGCGCGATCGACGCGTCGGGCGCCGAGGTGGTGACAGTGGCCGTGCGGCGCGTGAATCTCAATCGCGACGCCGACGACGGCGTGCTCCCGCACATCGACCCCACGCGCTACCTGCTGCTGTCGAACACCGCCGGCTGCTATAACGCAGCGGACGCCGTGCGCTATGCGCGCCTGGCGCGCGCGGCGGGCTTCAACGAGTGGGTGAAGCTCGAAGTGATCGGCGATCAGGACACGCTCCTCCCCGACACGGCGGCGCTGCTCGAGGCGACGCGCACGCTCGTCGCCGAGGGTTTCGTGGTGCTCGCCTACACGAACGACGATCTGATCACGGCACTGCGCCTCGAGGATGCGGGCGCCGCCGCCGTGATGCCGCTCGCGTCGCCCATCGGCTCGGGACTCGGGCTGCTCAATCCGTACTCGATTCGCACGATCAAGCATCGTCTGTCGGTGCCGGTGATCGTCGACGCTGGCGTGGGCACCGCGAGCGACGCGTGCATCACGATGGAGCAGGGCGTCGACGGCATTCTCATGAACACCGCGCTCGCCGCGGCCGACGATCCGGTTCGCATGGCACACGCGATGCGGCTTGCGGTGGATGCGGGACGCCAGGCGCATCTCGCCGGCCGCATGCCGCGGCGCGAGGTCGCTGTGCCGTCGTCTCCATCGGTAGGGATGCTCGAATGACCGAGCGTCCGCCCACACTGCTTCGTCCCGTCGCCGGAGTCACCGACTCGCGGCGCATCGCGGCGGAGCTCTGCGCTGACCTTCGCAGCGGCAAGCTGCTCGACGTCGCCTTCGACTCGCGTGTCGCGCCGCTCGACGCGCGCGATCGCCGCTGGACGCAGGAGCTCGTGTTCGGGATGCTGCGCCAGCGGAGCATCCTCGATGCGTATCTCAGCGAGCGCGTGAAGGGCGGCCTCGTGCGGCTCGACCCCGACCTGGGCGACTTGCTGCGCCTCGGCGCGTACCAGCTGCTCTCGATGCGCAGCGTCCCCGCCTACGCCGCGATTGCACAGACGGTGGAGCTCGCGAAGCAGCGCCACGGCATCGGCGCAAGCAAGCTCGCCAACGCGGTGCTGCGTCGCGTCGATCGCGAGCGCGACGAGCTCACGCTTCCGGCGCTCACCGATCCCGTCGACGCGCTCGCGCTCGCGCACTCGCATCCCCGCTGGCTCGTCGCGCGGTGGGTCGCGCGCTGGGGCGCCGCCGAAACGGAGCAGCTGCTCATCGCGAACAACACCGAGCCGTCGACGGTGCTGCGCCCGTACGGCATCGTGCGTGAGCAGCTCGAGACGATGCTGGAGAACGCGGGCATCGACGTATCCGACAGCCCGCTCCTGCGCGACAGCATCCAGCTGCCGCACGGCGTGTCGCTCACGGAGCTCGGCGCCTTCCGCAAAGGGCTCTTCTTCGTGCAGGATCCCGCGTCGACGCTCGTCACGCAGTACGCGGACATCCCGCCGGACGCGCGCGTCGCTGATCTCTGTGCGGCGCCCGGCGGCAAGACGCTCGAGCTCTCGCGTACGGCGCAGATCGTCGTCGCGGGCGACCGCAACGTGCTGCGCACGCAGCGGCTCATCGAGAATCTGCGCCGCGTGGAAGCGCGCAACATCTCGTCGATCGTGATGGACGCGCGCCATCCCGCCGTGCGCGAGATGGACGCGGTGCTCATCGATGTGCCGTGCACCGGCACCGGTACGCTGCGCCGGCATCCCGACGCGCGGTGGCGCCTGCGCATCTCCGATCTCGCGGTGATGGCCGCGCTGCAGCGCAGCATCCTGCGCGCGGCGGCATCGGTCGTGAGGCCAGGTGGCTTGCTCATCTACAGCACGTGCTCGCTCGAGCCCGAGGAGAACGACGCGCAGATCGAGAGTTTCCTCGCGGAGCGGAGCGATTGGCAGCTCGAGCCGCCGGCGGAAGGCGTGGTTCCCGCGAGCGTGCTCGATGCGGGGCGCCTGCGCGTGCTTCCGCAGCGCAACGGCGTCGATGGCGCGTTCGCAGCGCGACTCCGGAGGGTGGGCGGGTGACGCTGCGCGGCTCCGCGCGGCGATCCATCCCTTATCTCGTCGCGATCATGAGCGGATTTCTCCTCGCTTATCTGATCGTCGCGTTTTTCATCTTTCCGGCACATCTCGTCACGAGCGATTCGAAGGTTCCGAACGTGGTCGGTCAGACGTATGACGCGGCGTCGGCGCAGCTACAGAAGCTCGGCTTCAATCCGCAGCGCGGCGAGCAGCGCTTCACCGCCGGCGCTGCTTCGGGTCAGGTGCTTGGACAGAATCCCCTTCCCGACGCGGTGATGCCCAAGGGCACGAGAATCGTGCTCGATGTGAGTCAGGGGCAGCGCACGACCACGGTGCCGCAGATCGTCGGCATGACGCGGGCGCAGGCGGAGCTCGCACTGCAGAGCGCGGGGCTCGACGCCGGCGACGTCGTCGACCGCGAGAGCCCTTCGCCGCGCGGTCAGGTGCTGTCGTCGTCGCCCGCAGCCGGGCAGAAGACGCCGCTCCCGTCGGAAGTCTCGTTCGTCGTGAGTGGCGGCCCGTCGCAGCTCGCGGTGCCCGACGTCATCGGCCAGCCCTATTCGAGCGCCGCACAGCTGTTGACGCAGGTAGGCTTTCGCGTGGCGCCCGCCATCCCCGACACGATCACCCTCGGTGCCCCCGAGGGAACGGTGACCGGGCAGAATCCCGCCGGCAACGAGTCCGCGCCGCCAGGCATTACCGTGCGATTGTTCGTCGCGACACCACCGAGAACGCAATGACCTGCCGCATCGCCCCTTCGATCCTGAGCGCCGACTTCGGCCATCTCGCGGACGAAATCGCGCGCCTCGAGGCCGGCGGCGCCGACTGGATCCACGTCGACGTGATGGATGGACGCTTCGTGCCCAACCTTTCGTTTGGCGCAAAAGTCATCGAGACGGTTCGCAAGCTCACGACGCTCCCGCTCGATGTGCACCTCATGGTCGTCGAGCCCGAGAACTACTTCGACACCTTCGCCAAGGCGGGCGCGAACAATCTCACGATTCACGTCGAGGCCGCGCCGCATCTCAATCGCCAGCTCGCACGCATTCGCGAGCTCGGCTGCGGCGCCGGCGTCGCGATCAACCCGTCGACGCCCGTCGAATTCGTGCGCGAAGTCGTCGCCGATCTCGATGTGCTGCTCGTGATGACGGTGAATCCCGGCTTCGGCGGTCAGTCGTTCATCGCGAGCTCGCTCGACAAGGTGCGACGCGCGCGGCTGCTGCTCGATGAGACGAAGAGCCGCGCCGCGCTCGAGGTGGACGGCGGCATCAGCCGCGCGACGATCGAGCAGGTGTGGCGCGCGGGCGCCGACACGTTCGTGGCGGGGCACGCGGTGTTCGCGGCGGCGGATCCGCGCGCGGAGATTGCCGCGCTGCGCGGGCTCTGCTCGGAGCGCGCATGACCGCGCGGCAGCAGTGGTCCCTCGTCGGCGGCATCGTGGTGGTGCTCGCGATCGCCCTGTTCGCCGCCAGCCGCCTGCTCGGCGACCAGCTCTATCCCGTGTCCGTCGGCTCGAAGGCGCCGCCCTTCGCGGCGAAAACGCTCGACTCGGTGCCGGTCACGAAGTCGCTCGCGGACTACAAGGGACAGGTCGTGCTCCTCAACATCTGGGGGACATTCTGCCTTCCGTGCCGCGACGAGATGCCCGCGATCGAGAAGCTGCATCAGCAGATGGCGTCGCAGGGGCTCAAGGTCGTTGCCGTGAGCATGGACGATCCCGGATTCGAGGACAAGATCCGCGCGTTCGAGAAGGAGTTCGGGATCACCTTCGAGGTGCTCTACGATCCCTCGGGGAAAATCACGAACGACTATCAGACCACCGGCGTGCCAGAGACGTTCATCATTGCGCGCGACGGAATCATTCGGAAGAAGGTGATCGGCGCGGCAGACTGGAACAGCCCGGGCAATCGCGCGGTGATCGCCCAACTGCTCGCGGAGCCTGGTAAGTAGCGTGGTCCCAACGTCGTCATCGAGAAGAATCGCGATCCAACGCCTGCTGAAATCGCTGGCGACCGAGAACCTCCCCGTGAAGTTCTCGGCGTTGTTCTTCGCGGTCGTGCTCTGGGTGATCGTGCGCTCCGAGGAGCCCTCGGAGGCATGGATCGACGTGCACCTCGCGTTCACGCTCGATTCCACGGTGACGATGGCATCGCAGCCGCCGAAGCTGCAGGTGCTGGTGTCCGGGCGCGGGCGCGAGCTGCTCAAGCTCTACAGCGCGTGGCCCGAGCTGCGCCGCTCCATCGGCGAAGACGACACGGTGTTCGCGGTGCACCCCAACGATGTCTTCGTCTCCAACGAGGCGGACGTGAAGGTGCTCGATGTGCGCCCGCATCTCGTACGACTGCCGCTCGCGCGCGCCACTCCCGTTGCGATGCAGCCATCGCGCGGGAACAGGATCGCGCCGTGACGCGCGTACTCGGCATCGAAACTTCGTGCGACGAGACGTCGGCGGCGGTGCTCGACGGCGCCGGCGACGAGGTGCATCAGCGCTCGCTCGTGATCCTCTCGCAGGACATCCACCGCGTATTCGGCGGCGTGGTGCCGGAGATCGCATCGCGCGCGCACCTCACGAGCATCGTGCCGGTGGTCGAGCGCGCGCTTGCCGACGCGGAGACCTCGCTCGATGAGATCGACGTCATCGCGGTGACCGAGGGACCGGGGCTTGTTGGCGCGCTGCTGGTGGGCGTCGCCTACGGGAAGGCGCTCGGCTTCGCGCGCGACATTCCGGTGGTCGGCGTGCACCACATGGAGGGACATCTCTTCGCGACATCGCTCGAGCACGCGGATGCGGTGCCTCCCTTCATCGCGCTGCTGATCTCCGGTGGCCACACGCTGCTGCTCGACGTCCCTGCGTGGGGCGACTACACGGTGCTCGGCAGCACTCGCGACGACGCCGCTGGAGAGGCCTTCGACAAGATCGCGAAGCTCCTCGGCATGCCCTACCCCGGCGGCCCGCACATCGAGCGCGCTGCGGCCACCGGCGATCCGTCGCGCTTTCGCTTCAGCCGGCCGATGGTGCGCAGCAACGCGCGCCCCGGCGACGGCGACTACTACGATCTCTCGTTCAGTGGCCTCAAGACCGCCGTCCGGCTCGCGACGCAGAAGGTGGACATCGAGACCGAGCGGGCGAATCTCGCGCGCGGCTTTCAGGATGCGCTCATCGATTCGCTCGTCGAGAAAACTTTACGGGCCGCTCGCGAACAGGGGCGCACGCGCGTGGTACTCGGCGGCGGCGTGGCGTGCAATCGCACGCTCGTGGCGCGGATGCGCGAGCGGCTGGCGGAGGTTGGCGCAACCGTCTATGCTCCATCGGCGCGGCTCGCTACCGACAATGCCGCGATGATTGCCCGAGCGGGCCTGTACCGCTTCGAAGCCGGCGAGCGCGCGTCCTCCGCGCTCTCCGCCGTTGCCTCACTTCCCATTCCCGGCACACGCACCGCATGACCGTTCATCATCCATTTTCGTACAAGCTGGGGATCTTCACGTTCACCGGCTTCGGGATCGCGGTGCTTCTCGCGTTCGCGATCGCGCAGGTGATCTGTCAGCGCGAGCTCGCGCGTCGGGGGCACGACCCCGAGCCAATCGGCGATCTCGTCTTCGCCGCGGTGATTGGCGGGCTGCTCGGCGCCAAGATCTACTACGTGATTCTGGTGGGCGACATCACGACGCTCTGGAGCCGCGGCGGCTTCGTGTTCTGGGGTGGACTGATCGGCGGGATCATCTCCGTGTTCGCCGTGATTCACCGCAAGCAGCTGAATCCGTGGCGCATCTCGGACGTGGCAGGGATCGGCATTGCCGCGGCGTACTCGATCGGCCGCACGGGCTGCTGGGCCGTGGGCGACGATTATGGCCGCCCGTGGGCGTCGCGCTTCGCCGTGAGCTTCCCCGACGGCGCTCCGCCCTCCACGGCCGCGAATCTCGAGGCGTTCCACTCCTCGATACCGGCGGGCGTCGCTCCGAACACCGTGCTGTCGGTGTATCCGACGCAGCTCGTCGAGGTGGCCCTCGGCTTCGCGATGTTCCTGATTCTGTGGCGGCTGCGAAATCACAAGCACGCCGAAGGGTGGCTGCTGGGCGTGTACATGGTGCTCGCGGGAATCGAGCGGTTTGCCGTCGAGTTCCTGCGCGCCAAGGACGATCACCTGTTCGGCCCCTTCACGATGGCGCAGTACCTCGCGATCCTGTTCGTCGTTGCTGGCGTGCTCGTGATGCGCGTGCGCAATGACGTGCGCGGTTCGGCGCGCGGAATCTTCGCGGTCGCATGAGCGCGGCGGGCGCGGTGATCGCGGCAGCGACCATCGTCGCCGCGTCGCTCGCCCCCCGCAGCGCGCAGGCAGGCGCGCGCGACTGCGTCTTTCCGTCGGCAACGCTCGCAACGGCGCGCGACACGGCAGCGTTCTGCGCGGAGTCGTTCATCGAGCGAAACGGCTACACGGAGCTGCCAGGCACTTCGGATCGCAACATGATAGCATTGGAGTCGTGGGATCGCGGGCACACGCTCACCGATGCGGTGGAGCGTCGGCGCCGCACGATCGCTCGCGGGCCGGTGATCGTCTGCGCGACTCCGAACGGATTCACCGTCGTCTTTCGGCAGTACGATCCGATGGAAAGAAAGAACGGGCATTTGGTGGTGATGGGACCACAGTACAGCGACCTGCGGCTGCTCGCCGGTTTCACGCGACTCGATGTGGATGAGCCGGGCTGCACGCGTCTATGACCTCAAACTCACTGGACTCATGATGGATCGCCGAGGGTTTCTCGCCGCTGCGCTCGTGGGCGCCGGCTCACTGATCGCGCGACGCGCCGGGGCGTCTCCGCCCGTGCGCGCAACCGTCGCGCGCCCGCCGGTGACGGTGTACAAGGATCCGTCGTGCGGCTGCTGCAAGGCGTGGGTGACGCACATGGAAAAGAGCGGATTCGTCGTCACGGCGCACGACGACACCGACATGGATGCGATCAAGGATCACTACGGCGTGCCGAGCGGCGTGCGGTCGTGTCATACGGCGCTTGTCGGGAGCTACGTGATCGAGGGGCACGTGCCGGCAAGCGATGTCGATCGGATGCTCAAGGAGCAGCCGAAGGTGGCAGGGCTCGCGGTGCCGGGGATGGTGACGGGGAGCCCGGGAATGGAGGGCCCGATGTCGAAGCCGTACACCGTGCTCGCGTTCCAGAAGACCGGCGCGACGACCGCCTTCGCTTCACATACGTAGCGCGTGGCGCGCTACTGCGTAATCGGCGCGGGCCCGTCCGGGCTCGCGGCCGCAAAAGCGCTCGGCGAAGCCGGGCTTGCGTTCGACGTGTACGAGCGGCACAGCGACGTCGGCGGCATCTGGGATGACACGAATCCGAACACGCCGATCTACGAGAGCGCGCATTTCATCTCGTCGCGCACGCAGTCGGCGTTCGAGGGCTTTCCGATGCCCGCCGACTATCCGGACTATCCGAGTTGGAAGCAGATCCGCGACTACATCCGCGCCTTCGCGGACAAGTACGGTCTCCGCAGAAACATTCGCTTCAATACGGCAGTCGTGCGAGCGCAGCCCGTGGGCGCGCAGTGGGAGGTGGAGCTCTCCACCGGCGAGGTGCTCCGCTACGACGGCGTGATCGCAGGAGTCGGGCACGACTGGGATCCGGTGATGCCGAGCTACCCCGGCACCTTTGACGGCGTGGCCTATCACACGCGCGACTATCGCTCGGCGGCGGAGCTCGCAGGGAAAAAGGTGCTCGTCGTGGGCGCGGGAAATTCCGGCTGCGACATCGCGTGCGATGCGGCGTCGCAGGCGAGCGAGGCGTGGATCAGCATGCGGCGGGGCTACCACTTTCTGCCGAAGCACGTCTTTGGGCAGCCGACGGATGCGTTCTTCCAGACCGGTCCGCACATCCCAAATTGGCTCGCGCCATCGCTCCTTCGAGTGCTGCTGCGCCTGGTCGTGGGCGACGTGCGCAAATTCGGGCTGCCGAAGCCCGACCATCCGCCGCTGTCGACGCATCCGATCATGAATACGCAGCTGCTTCACCACCTTGGCCATGGCGGCATCGCGGCAAAGCCCGACATCGCGGAGCTGCGCGGAAAGAAGGTGCGCTTCACGGATGGAAGCGAGATCGAGCCGGACGTCATCCTCTGGGCCACGGGCTATCGGCCAACGATTCCCGCGCTCGACGCGGGCGGAGTGCATCTCGCCGAGAGCGGTGAGGATCTCTACCTCAACATGTTCGCGCGCGAGCATCCGGGACTCTGCGTGCTCGGCTTCTTCGCGACGGCGGGCGCCGCCTATCCGATTCTAAGCCGGCAGTGCGCCCTGCTCGCAGCGGTGCTCACGTCGCAGGAGAAGAGGAACGGGGGCGAGCGCGCCTTCGAGGCGCTGCGCGCGAAGCCGCGCGCGCTCAACGGCGGGATGCGCTACATCAAGTCGCCTCGACATGCCTTCTACGTGCAGTTCGACACGTACATGAAGGAGTTGAAGCAGGCGAGGGCGAGGGTGGAGCGCGGTTAGCGGGGAGTAACGCCGTCTATGAGGCCACACAGACGGAGACAGATTGACACAGACGAAAACTGCCAACTTCGTACACGAATCAGACGTTGATTCGTGCTCGCGGTTGGCAGTTGTTGTTTCCAGTTTCCGTCTGCGCCAGTGCCGTCGTCCGCTAGTGTCGCTTCACCAAAGTGTCAGGGCGTGCCTCGCTCAGCCCTCAACCCACCTTCGCGAGTCCCGCTAAGCCGCCGGCGTCTCGTCCGGCGTCACCAGCGTGGTCCTGAACATGTCGTTCCGCGCGATGAAGTACGAGCCGAGCACGATCACCAGCGCGATGCCCTGCATCAGCAGCGACTCCACGTTCGGGAACACCGAGAACCAGAGCCCGACCCACGCGGGGAGCAGATGCTCGAGCGACGGGATTGGCGTCGTCGAAATCCAGTGCGCGAGCTGCATCTCCTGCGCCTGCTCGCCCACCATCACCAGCAGCACCACGCCGAGCATGAAGCCCGTGAAGACGAGCATCTTGCGGTACGGCAGCTTGCGGTGCGCGATGAACGTCAGCACCGCAACGATCGACGTGAGCACGAGCCCGGCCACGACCCCCGCGAGCACCACGTTCCCGCCCATCTTCAGCCGGTAGCTCTGCAGAAAGAGTACGACCTCGAAGCCCTCGCGATAGAGCGACGTGAAGCCGAGCACGGCGAGTCCGATCAGCACGCGCTTCGCCTTCTGCTCCGCGGTGCCGGCGTCGCTCATGAGTGTGCGCTTGCGCCGATTGTGCATGCTGATCCACCCGGTCCAGTAGACCTTGTGGAAGAACCAGTTCATGACGACGAGCAGCACGACGACGGCGAGCAGTCCGGTGCCGGCCTGCACATCGAGCGCGGGGAGGCGATCGGAGAGCGCGTCCACCATTCCGACGACGCCGAACCAGGTGATGAGCGTCGCCACGAAGGCGAGCGCCGCACCGGCAGCGACGGGGCGCTGATACGACTGCGTCGATCCCTTCATGCTAGCGGTGATCGCGGCGAGCACCAGAATGCACTCGAGTCCTTCGCGGAAGACGAGCACCGCGATGTCGAGCGCCTTGACGGCAGAGGGGCTGTTGAGAGCTGTCGGATCGGGCGCGCCGCCCGAGGCGATGGCGGTCCAGGCGAGCACCGCGAGGACGACGGTAATTCCTGTCCAGGCTGCGATGCGTCCACCGATCTGCACGGCGCGCGTGCCCGCAAACGTCGGACGACTGGCCGTGGTCACGTTGGAATCGGGGAGCGGTAAAAGGGTCGGATTTTCATTCCGACTGATATTATCGGCTTTCACTTCCGCGCGCCACTGGAGCTGTAATTTTCGGTCTCCGGCACCTTTCCGGGCCCTTCCAGCACCGCTACCGCCGCGGCTGAGGTCGCCGTATGCGTGAGCGACAAATGGACCCTGGTGACCCCCAATTCGATGGCGCGGAGGGCCGCCCCTCCGTGCAACAAAAGGGTGGGAGCGCCGTCCCACTCCAGCGTCACCTCCAGCTCACGCCACCCGATCGCGCGCGCCTGGTGCGTGCCGCGGAGCGCCTTGTAGGTCGCCTCCTTGGCCGCCACGCGGGCCGCGAAATGAAGCGCGGGCCGCGGTCGGCTCAGCGCGTACTCGCGCTCCGCGTCGGTGAACAGCTTCCGCAGCGCGTGGTCGCCCTTCGACGCGATCAGGCGGTCGACGCGCGCGATGTCGACCATGTCGATGCCCACGGCGATGATCATGCGCGCCGCTTCTTCTTCCGGCCGAACATTCGCTTCCAGAACGACGGCGCGCCGCGGCGATCGTCGCTCAACACGGGGTGGATCACGATCCAGCTGCTGTCGGCACTCCGGAACACATTCCTGAGCACCGTCTGCCACTCGCGCCAGCGCACAAATCGCTCGCTGTCGTCGCATGAGCCGAGGGCCTCCTCGGCACGCCCAAGCTCGGCGAGGCGCGCGAACAGCTCGTGCGCGTTGTCGGTGAGCTCCGCCGCGAGCGCGCGCCGCTCCCCCGCCTCGCGCGGATACCGCTCCGCTGCGATCTCTCCGATCACCTGCGCGATCGCGGCGCGCAGCGCTTCAGCATCGAACGCCGCGCGCAGCGCCACGAGATTCGGCGCGCGCTCCGCCGTGAGTCGAGCCTCGAGCAGCGGCCCGAAAAAGCGATCGTGCTCCTCCCCCGCCGCAAGCGACCCGGCGCCGAGCGCGCGGAGCGAGCGCGTCATCTCCGGGATCGCGCACACCTGGCGCGCGATCTCGGATGCCAGCGCGTTGAGCTCGGGCGCCTGCTCCAGCTGGATCACATCGCCAGTAGCGAGATAGAGCTCGAGCACATCGCCAGGCACGCGAATTCCCTCCAGCTGCGCGAGCGCGAGCGAGATCCGCCCGCGCGACGTGTCGAGCGACAGCGACTCGGCGTCGAGCGACACCATCGCCTCGCCGTCGAGCTCGCGCCCCCGAAGCAGCCCGCCGAGCATCACTCGGCGCGAAGAGCGCGCGGCCGACATCTAGAGCTCGCGCACCGCGGGCGCGGTCCCCGACAGCTCCGCATCGGAGAGCGCCGCGCGCGTGCCCGTGCGCGCCTCGTAGCGCACCGCGAAATCCGTGAGCCGCTCGGCCGTGAAGGCCGCGCGCGGAATGCCAAGCGTCGCGATCGCGCGCTCGAGCGCCTCGGGCTCCCCTTCCACTTCTACAAGATCATCCATGCGCGGATAGCGCTCGAAGCGCACGATCGTCTCGCCCACTTCGAACTGCTCGATCTCGCGATCGATCTCGCGCGTGACGATGTAGCCGAGCCCTGCGAGCACGAGCGCGATGGCCTCGGGGTCGGCGACAGTGCTCCCGACCTCCTCGCGAACCTTGTAGCCGCGCTCGTAGCTCGTTGGCCCCTTGAACTCGAGCTCCGCGCGCGCGCCGTTCTCGTCGCGATAGGTGCGGAGGCGGAGTACGATGTCGCGCATGGCGAGCGAGCGATCCTCGGTGTCGTAGCGACGGTCCTCGAGGCGCCCCGCGAACACCGGCGTCGCACCCGCGTTCAGCAATCGGGCGCGCCCACTCTCCCACGAGCCGAGCACCGCCTTGAGCTCCACCTCACGCATCGACGATCACCTTCATCACCGACGCCGTATCCGCGAGCGATGAGAAGAGCGCGAACGGATGATGACGCGCGAGCTCCTCGGGAGTGTAGCGCCCCGTCGCGACGGCGATCGCGCGCGCGCCGATCGCCCGGCCGCAGGTGATGTCGGCCGGCGTGTCGCCGATGACGTAGATGCAATCGCCCGGGATCTCGAGGCCGAGGTCCTCCCTCGCGCGACGCTGCGCCAGCCCCGGCAGCTCGCCGCGCGCGTGATGATCCGAGCCGAAGGCGCAGACCTTGAAGCGCGAGATGTCGATCTCCGCCGCGTGCAGCTTGATCTCCGCGCCCGCGCGCAGATTCCCGGTGAGCAGTCCGATCACGACGTCGCTGCGTGCCTCGAGGAGATCGAGCAGCTCGCGTACGCCGTCGAATACGTGCGCGCGCGAGCCGCCAGCGAGCTCGCGCTCGAGGCCGCCGAGGTAGCGCTCCATCAGCGGGTCGAGGCGCGCGTCGATCGTCTCATCGGTGTGGCCGCTCGCGAGCATGAGGTCGCGAACGATTTGCGGATCGGTCTTGCCGTCGTAGTGATAATCCGTGGGTCCGGCGCCGCCGAACACCGCGGTGAGCGCTTCGGTCATCGCACGACGACCGGCGCCGTCGCTCCACAAAATGGTTCCATCGATATCGAACAATACGAGCTTCATCTGCGAGTCGGCGGTCATGTGTGCGTCAAGGTTACGCCCGCGAGGATCGTGACGGCGCCCACGCCCTGCAGCGGCGTCGGGTGCTCGTGCATCCAGATCCAGGCAGCGATGAGTGCGAAGACAGGCTCGAGGTGCAGGTAAATCCCCGTGCGCGTGGCGCCGAGGATGCGAATGCCGCGGTACCAGAACACCGATGCGAGCGCGAGCGAGATGACACCGCCGTAGAGAATCGCCATCCACACGTGCGTGGGCAGTGCCGTCCAATCCGTCGCGAGCATCGATGGGAAGCCGAAGACGAGCAGCACCAGCGCGCCCCCCGCGAGCGTGAGCGCGGCGACGGTGGTATCCTCGACCTTGTTCACGTACTTCGCCTGCAGCACGACGTACACGGCCCAAATCACCGCCGCGAGCACGGCGAGCAGATTTCCCTCGAGCGTCGACGAACCGTCGATCGCATTGCGCGAGGTGAGCGCGATCACCGCGACACCGGCGAGCGAGAGCGCGATGCCGAGCGCGCAGCGCGTCGTGATCTCTCCGAGTCCGGCAGCGCGGCTGAGCAGCGCGATGAAGGCGGGGCTCGACGCGAGCAGGAGCGCCGCGGGGCCGACGTCGGTGTTCACGACGCTGCCGACGAACACCATCTGGTAGATGCCGTTGCCGAGCACGCCGAGGGCGAGGAGCAGGAGCACTTCGCGGCGCGTGGGGCGTGCGCGCACGGTGAGCGCTGCGAACACGAGCAGCACGATGGCGGCGAGCGCGATGCGCACCGCGTTGAAGGCGAGCGGCGGCACGATGCGCGTGGCGTACTTCACGACCGGGAAGTTGAAGCCCCAGATGGCGACCATCAGGACCATCAACAGATCGGTCGGGACGAACATCGGCGTGGGCCGAGCCGGTGTGTCGGCGCGAGGCCGCGCGTCGATGAGCGTCATGCGTAAAGCTAGGGGCTTGAGGAGCAGGGTGACAGCGGGTGGCAGCGCTCCTGAGCGCGGCCTAACTTGCGGGATGCATCTTTCATTCGCTCTCTTCGCGGACGCCGCGAACATCTCCCAGGAAGGGAAACTCAACATTCTCGGCGTGTTCGATGCCGTGCAGTGCGGCAGCTTGCCGACCGTGCATCCGCGGGCACATCTCGTCGTGCGCCTCAAGGGCAGTCAGGACGACGTTGGCGTGCACACGGTGACGCTCAACTGGGTGAATCCGCAGGGAAACGAGCTCTGGTCCTCGAACGGGGAGCTCAACGTCGGTGCACCGCCCCCCGGCGTGACGGAGATGGACATGCCGCTCATCGCGGCGATCGATCTCCCGCTCGACGCGGCGGGGCCGTACGCGATGCGCATCGCCCTGGACGGAGAGCTGCATGGCGAGGTGCGGCTCGTGGTGCGGAGTGACATGGCGCAGATGGGCGCGACGCTCCCGCCCAACCGCCTCGTGAGCTGAGCGCGACCGAAGCAACCCATCCGTTGGCACATCCATGAACCTGGCTTGGAGGAGATCCGCGTGAACATCCGCTCCCTGGCGCTCGCCGCTCTCGTATTCGCCTCTTCGAATGCGCTCGGCGCGCAGGCGGCGCCGCACGCCGTCGACCGCGCGAACTTGGACACCACATGCGCGCCGTGCACCGACTTCAACAAGTTCGTCAACGGCAAATGGCAGGACACGGCTACGATCCCTGCGTCCTATCCGGGCATTGGCGCCGGGCGCGAGGTGTACGACCGGAGCCTCGATGCGCTCCACGCGATTCTCGAGGACGCAGCGAAGGACAAGTCCGCGCCGGTCGGGAGCAATACGCAGAAGCTCGGTGCCTTCTACGGCAGCTGCATGGACTCGGCGAAGGCGGAGAAGCTCGACGCTACGCCGATGGCGCCGGAGCTCAAGCGCATCGCGGCGATCACGACGCCCGCGCTGCTGCAGGCCGAGCTCTTACGGCTGCAACAGAATTCCGTCGACGTCGCCTTCGGCGTTGGCAGCGAGCCCGACTTCACGAATACGAAGATGACGCTCGCGGTGGTCGGCCAGGGCGGGCTGGGGCTCCCCGACCGCGAGTACTATCTCAACGATGACTCGGCGTCCGTGAAGCTCCGTAACGCGTACGTGGCGCATGTCGCGAACGAGATGAAGCTGCTCGGCGATTCGCCGTCGGCGGCGGCCGATGCTGCGAAGCGGATTCTCGCCCTCGAGACGTCGCTGGCGAAAGCGTCGATGCCGCTCGAGATGCGACGCGAGCCGAAGAACATCTATCATCCGATGTCCGTCGACTCGCTCACGAAGCTCGCGGGCGCGATCGACTGGAAGCGCTACTTCTCCGATGCGGGCGTGGCGCCCAAGTCGGTGATTGTCGAGGAGCCTGACTATCTCGTGGCGATGAGCGGACTGGTGAAGTCGGTGCCGCTTGCCACATGGCGCGATTATCTGCGCTGGCACGTCGCGGACGCCGGCTCACCGTATCTCAGCTCGCGCTTTGTGAACGAGCGGTTCGCCTTCCGCTCGATCCTCACCGGCCAGAAGTCGCAGTATCCGCGCTGGAAGCGGTGCATGACGGCCGTCGACAACTCGCTTGGCGAGGCACTGGGCGCGGCATACGTCGAGCGCAACTTTCCGCCCAAGGCGAAGGCGCGCGCGCTCGAGATGGTGAACAATCTCGAGGCGGCGCTGCGCGACCGGCTGGCCACGCTCGACTGGATGAGCGACGCGACGCGCAAGCAGGCGCTCGCCAAGCTCGCGGCGTTCCGCGTGAAGATCGGCTACCCCGATCACTTCCGCGACTACAGCGCGCTGCACTTGGCCTCGAACGGTTCGTACTACGAGAACGACATGCTGGCCAACCAGTTCGAGTTCCACCGAGTGATGACGAAGGCTGACAAGGCGACGGATCTGACCGAGTGGGAGATGACGCCGCAGACGGTCGACGCGTACAACAACGCGCTCAACAACGAGATCGTCTTCCCGGCGGGGATCCTGCAGCCGCCGTTCTTCGGCGCGGATGCGGACGACGCGTCGAATTATGGCGCGATGGGTGCGATCATCGGGCACGAGATCACGCACGGCTTCGACGATCAGGGCCGTCAGTTCGACGCGGCCGGCAATCTGCGCGACTGGTGGACGAAGGACGACGCGGCGAAGTACGACACCGCGGCGGGGCGTATCCGCGACCAGTACTCGGCGTACATCGTCGCCGACACGTTCCACGTGAACGGCAAGCTCACGCTGGGCGAGAACATCGCGGACTTCGGCGGCCTGAAGATCGCGTACGCGGCCTTCGAGAAGGCGATGGCGGGGAAGTCGCACGACAAGGTGGACGGCTTCACGCCGGAGCAGCGCTTCTTCATTGCGTACGCCAACGCATGGCGCAGCAAGACGCGTCCCGAGGCGATGATCCTGCAGTCGCGCACGGACCCGCATGCGCCGGCGCAGTGGCGCGTGATCGGCGCGATCTCGAATCTCCCGGAATTCGCGCAGGCGTTCGGATGCAAGGCGGGCGATCCGATGGTGCGGGCGGATTCGGTGAGGGCGACGATCTGGTAGGGGACGAGGGTTGAGGGACGAGGTGCGGCAGGTAGGCATCAACAATTGGATACGGACACAAACGGAGATCAACGGACGCTAACGGAAGAAGCCCAATCGCAATTTCCGTTTTTTGTCCGTGATTTCTTCCGTTGGTGTCCGTATCCAATTGTTAGTGCCCGCTCGTGTGCGGCAGTCTACTGATACTAGAGCACTCGCCGGGCGCTCCTCAGTCGCCCCTTCAGCGCCACGGCATACGGATCCATCGGCCCATCGAGCCGCTCGATCGCGAATCCGCCGCGTCCGAGCTACTGCACGACGATTCGCACGAAGAGTTGCTTCGTGCGCTCGTCGAGAAGCGCGATATCGTAGCCCGATTCCTTTCTTGAATCGGGACGGAAACGAAACACCCCCCGGGCGTTGGGACCTAGCTGCGAAACTACGTTTCGTTGCAATTCGGCGGGCGTTGTGGGCTTATAACCCTGCTCGCGCGCAAGGCTCTCCAATTTCGAAAATTCTTCATCGGTTACCTGCAATCGCACTTCGGAAACCCCGTCGCCGCTTTTCGCGGACCTCTCGTCCGTGAATGACAGAATCCGGGCGTCGCCCGGCACCGGAAGCTCGCTGATGACGCGCGCCACCTTTAGCGGGGTACGCGGTGGAAGCTGATCGGCGAAGGCGAGATAGACCGCGACGATCGTGAGCACAATGGCGAGCGGCATCACGATAGGTGGTTTGCGCAAGACACTGCCGGCTCCAGAGCTTGAACCGCGATGATCGCGATTCGTGCTCACGGCAAAATCCTGCGAGCTCCCCGCAATCGCCCCATCAGCGCCACGGCATACGGATCCATCGACCCATCGAGCCGCTCGATCGCGAATCCCCCGCGCCCGATCGCCACGTGCATCAGTCTGCGCTCCGACGCGGCGATCGCCACGTGCGTGATGCGCCCATCGGCGCGATCCGAGAAGAAGAGAAGATCGCCCGGCAGCCACGAGTCTAGCGAGAGCTCGAGCGCAGCTCCTAGCTCCACCTGCTGCCGCGCATCCCTCGGCAACGCAACTCCGTGCAGCGCGAATACCGCCTGCACCATCCCCGAGCAGTCCGCGGCCCACGGCGTGATTCCGCCCCACTGGTACGACGTGCTCGCGAACCATCGCGCCGCCGACGCGCAGATCTCGCTCCCCACCACCGGATAGCGCCGGCGTCGTTCCTCCGAATCAATCGCCTCGCCCGCGACGATCTTCGCCTCGTGCGCCACGCGCGCCCCGAGCGGGAGCTCGCGTGTCGCGCCCGTCGTCGCGTCGAGTACCATGCAGCCGAGCGAGTACCGCGCCGACGCTTTCCACGCGCTCACATCATCCGCACTCAGCGCGCGCCCCTCGAGATATCCCTCGTGTATCCACCCTTCGTACCCGTCGCCGAGGCGCACGCGCCGCCATGCTTCACGCGTCTCGAGAATCGCGGCGAGGTGTCCCGCCACACTCTGGCTCACCTGCTCGCTCGACGCCTTGGGCTCCGCATGCAGCGGCGTCACGGCCGACGACACGCGCACGATCGTCTCTGTCACCACTCCCATCTCGGGAGCACCGAAGTCAGCGTGAACGACGCGCACCGGGGATCGGAATGGAGTTGAAGGCCTTTGTCAGCTCGCGGTCCGTCGCGGAGCCGAGCTGACGGACCAGGTCGTCGCGCTTGCGCGCGCGCTTCACCGCAGTGGACGCCACGGGCGTCGCGAGCGATCGATCGAGCGGCACGTAGAGATACCGCCCCTTCCACTCATCGCTCGCCGGGTCGTACCAGGGCTCCGCGAGTACGGTGAAGGTGCGGTCTCCGAGCGCGAGGCGCTCCCGCAGTACGACGCTGTCGCTCATTCCTTCGCTGCCGCTCCCTTGTGCTTTTCCTGGCAATTCGTGCAGATCGTCACACCCTTGAACGTACAAAGGAGGCAGACGAAGGTCCCGCAATCGGCGCAGGGATAGCCCTCACTCGCGCGCTCCTCGTTCCCGCACGCGCGACACACCATTCGGTCCTGCTCGAGTTTGTTCTCTGGCATCGTAGTCCTGGGTGCACGGCGCTGTCCACGAGCGGCAACGCTCCGGATATTAACGATCTACCACGCCACTAGTCTCAGCTGTCGGGCGCGGCGAAGGTCAGGGGCTGCGTATCGAGCTGGTACTCCTTGATCTTGTTGATCAGCGTCGCGCGCGAGATCCCCAGCTCGCGCGCGGCGCGCGTGCGATTTTCGTTGTGCGCGCGCAGCGTGCGCTCGATATGCACGCGCTCGATGTCGTGCAGCGTCCGGGGAACGTGGCTCGCCGCGGCCACTCCGCCCGCGCGCCGCACATCGGGCGGCAAGTGCTCGACCGTAATCTGTCGCGCCCCGCGCCCCACGATCATCGCACGCTCGAGCACGTTGCGCAGTTCGCGGATGTTTCCGGGCCACGGGTGGCGCAGGAGCTGGTCGAGCGCACCCTCCGAAATCTCCGCCGGCGCGAGCGGCAGCTGCCGGCGGAGCTCGCCCGCGATGCGATCGATGAGCGACACGAGATCCTCTCTCGCGCGCGCCCGAAGCGGCGGAAGCACCACTGGCAACACGCTCAATCGATAGTAGAGATCCTCGCGGAAGCGCCCCGCCTGCACTTCCTCCACCAGATCGCGGCTCGACGTCACGATCACGCGCACATCCACAGTCACATCCTGCACGCCGCCCACACGGCGGAATTTCTGCGCCTCCAACAGACGCAGGAGCTTGCCTTGCACTGGAACCTCGAGCGCCGCGATCTCATCGAGCAAGAGCGTCCCCTTGTCCGCCACCTCGGCCAGCCCCAGCCGCCGCATCGGCTCCTCGCGCGCGCCGCCGAACTCGTCGCCGAACAACTCCGCATCGAGCGCACCCTCGAGGCCGCCCGCGCACGCGGCCTCGACGAACGGCTTGTCCGCACGATCGCTCATCGCGTGCATCGCGAACGCCATCTGTCCCTTCGCCGTCCCCTGCTCGCCGAGCAGCAGCACGGTCGTGCGGTCGGTGGACGTGAGCAGCTCGATCTGGTGCGCGAGCTCGCGCATCGCGGGCGAGGTGCCGAGCAGCGCGCCCACGCCCTTGATCCCCCGCCGCTCCCGCATGTATCGCGCGAGCTGCCGCAGTCGCGCCTTCTCGAGCCCGCGCTCCGCCGCAACACGCAGATGATCGAGGTCCACCGGCTTCGTCAGGAAATTCTCGGCGCCGCGCTGCAGCGCCTGCACCGCAAGCGGGATGTCTCCGTGCCCGGTGATCATGATGACCACCGGCTCATCGGCGCGAATGCGTTCGAGCACGTCGAAGCCGCTCATGTCGGGGAGCTGCAGATCGAGCAGCACGAGGTCCGGGCGCGTGCGCTGGTAGGCCTCGATGCCATCCTCGCCGCTGTGCACGCGCACGACCTGATGCCCCGCGCGCTCGAAGAACGCCCCGAGCACCGCGGTGATCTCGGGGGTGTCGTCGATGACGAGTATCGTCGCCACTAGCGCGCCGCCGCCTGCGATAACATCGCCGCCACGATCGAGAGTGCGAACGGTTTGCCGATGAAGGGACGGCCGGCGCTCTGCAGAAAGTGCCGCAGCGGCGGGCTCTCGAGATCGCCCGTCGCGAAGATCACGCGACCCGCGTGGTCCGGATCGCGCTCCACCAGTTCGTAGAAGAGCGACTCGCCTCGAAACTCGTCCACATGGAGGTCGAGAAAGATCGCGCCGTAGCTGCGCGTCGACAGCAGCGCGAGCGCGGCGTTCGCGTCGCCGACGGCATCCGCGAAGCATCCCGTGCGCCGCAGATGCATTTGCAACCCCTGCCGCACTGCGGGCTCGCTGTCGACGATGAGAAATCGGCGATGACGCGGAATTTCCTCCGCGTCGCCGGCGGCTGCCGAATGCGTCGCATCTCCCTGTCCGGCCAGCACCGGCAGATCGATTTCGAAGGAGGCACCAGCCCCCACCGACGAGCGCGCGCGCAGCTTGCCGCCGTGCTGACGAACGATGCCATGCGAGATCGCGAGACCGAGCCCGGAGCCCTCGCCAACGGCCTTCGTCGTGAAGAACGGCTCGAAAATTCTACCGAGCATCTCCTCTGACATTCCCGGTCCGTTGTCCGCAATGCTCGCCACGATGCGTTCGCCCAATCGCCGTGTGCGCAGCGTGATCCGGCGCTTTCCCTGCCGGCCGCGCAGGGCGTGCTCCGCGTTGACCAACAGATTGAGCAGCACCTGCTGCAACTGAAACGGATCCGCCCACGTCTGGGGCAGCTCCGCGTCGAGATCGGTCACGACCTCGATCTGCTCGGTGGATAGTACAAAGCGTCGCAGCGCCAGCGTATCGATGATCACGCGATTCACATCCACGGCAGAGCGTTCCGGCTGCCGCTGGCGGCTGAACAGTAAAAGGCTCGACACGATCTTCGCTGCGCGCTTTGCCTCCATGTGAATCGTGTTCACGGCATCCCGCTGCTCGGGCGTAAGCGGGCCCGCCCCCTCCAGCAGCTGCGCGAAGGCACTGATCCCCGCCAGCGGATTGTTCAGCTCGTGCGCGACCCCGCTCACGAGCTGACCCACCGCCGCGAGCTTCTCGCGCTGCCGCAGCTCGTCGGCGAAGCGGCGCTCCTGCGTCACATCGCGCACGATGCAGAGCGCGCCGGTGACGCGCCCGTGCTCCACGATTGGCGTCGCCGTGATCGAACCGATGCGATCGCGCCCCGCGACATCGCGATAGCTCAGCTCCGTGCGCTGCCGCTTTCCCGCCAGCGTCCCCTCCAGGAGTCGCAGTGCGATTGCCCGCTGCGATGGCTCGAGCATGTCACAACAGTGCTTGCCGAGCATGTCGCTGCGCCGATTCCCCATCGCGCGCTCCATGATGAGGTTCACCGATGTGAAATGCCCCGTCTCGTCGACGGTGAAGATCGCATCCACCGCATGCTCGAACAGCCGCCCGTGCCGCTCGCTCATCGCATCGCTCGCCCTCGAATAAACCGCAGCCTCATGTACCGAATGTACCGCTGGCCGCTTGAGGGTCAATCGCGTCTGACAACGAGGAGCCGCGCCGCGAGCGGCTCGACCCGTATGGAGTACGGAGTGGTACCCAAAATCTCGCCGTCCGCCTGGTACAGCTGCGGAGGATCACACTCGATGCGGAACTCACGGCCGCTCCGGAACAGGAGCGCGTCGTCGCTGCGAAAGTCGCGGCGGAACAGACGCCAGGCGATCCGCACCACGTCGGGCGGATGCCTCGGCGAGAAGACGCACAAATCGAGACGGCCGTCGTCCTGCTTGATCCCCGGCCCCAGCGCGAAGAGCTGGCCGAGCACCGTGCCGAAGTTCGCCACCATGAGCGAGGTCGCCTCGCGCTCGATGACCGAGCCACCCACTTCCACGCGCACGAGAAACGGTTTCCGGCTGAGCCCCACCTTCACGCCGGTGTGCACGTACGCCCCGATGCCGAAGCGCCGCTTCGTCTCGGGATGCGTCTCGTCGATCATTCGCGCATCGACGCCGACACCGCTGCTGAACACGAACCGGCGCTTGCACTCGGGGATGTAGCCGAGGTCCACGGACGCGAGATCACCGTTGAGCAGCGCAGGCACCGCGTGCGCAATGTTGGCTGGCGTTCGCAGCGCGCGCGCGACGAGATTGCCCGTGCCGCCGGGAAGCACCCCGACCGGGATCCCTGTGCCGGCCAGCGTATCGATGACCTCCATCGCGGTCCCATCGCCGCCCAGCGTCAAGACCGCTGCGAAGTCGCGCGCGCGCTCGGCGGCCACGATCGCCGCGTGCCCCTGGTGCGACGTGACGACGACATCGAACTCCACTCCCGCCGCGAGCAGGGCGGCGCGCGCGCGCTGCTCGAGCAGCCGGCCGCGTCGCGCCGCAGGGTTCGTGATCAGTAGTACGGGTCCGATCAAAAGCTCCAGTCGCGAAAGAGGTCGAAGCCGAGCTGCCGCGGACGCGTGCCAATGGTGTTGCCGCCGGGACGACAGAGGAGCGACGTGGTCGGCGGCTCGAGGCTCCCCTGCAGCGAGAAGTGTTGCGTCAGCCGGTAATCGAGCGTGATGCCGATCGAGTTCGTGAAATTTCCCTGAGGGCCGGAACCAAGCGCGCACAGCCCCGCGTTCGCAGTCAGGAACGCGCGCTGCCCCAGCTGCTTCCCGACGCCGATGCGCGATCCCGAAAGGAAGTTCTCTGCGGCGCTCGTTTGCGTGGGATCGTTGCTGTTCGTGTTCCCGGTCTGCACCTGCACCACATCGAAGAATCCGATCTGCGAGTTGATCGCTCGCTCGATCAGCGCCCCCGCACTCGGCAGCAGCGCCTGCGCGACCGGTCGGAGCGCATTGTTGCTCTCCTGTCCCGCGCCGAGCAGCGACGGCTGCCCGAACACGAGGTAGCTCAGGATCTCCGTGTACGACAACGCGAAGCGTTCGTCGCTCGAGAGATCGAGCTTCGGATCGAGCAGCGTGCCGCCGATGTGCGCGATGATGCGCACGTCCTGCGAGAGCTGGTTGGCCTGGCGGACGGTGTACGTCGCCCAGATGTTGAGCGTCCCCGCCTGCTGCGGATCGTTGTAGAAAGTCACCGTTCCGCTGTCCACCTGGAACGTGCGCTGCACGAGGCCGAGATCGAGCCGATAGGTGCCGCGCTCCACGTTGATCGAGCCATCGAGGCGCTGACTCGCGGCGTCTTTCCGCAGCGCGACCTGCCCGCCGAGCTTGATGTTCGCCTCCGCCGACCGCAGCCACACGTCGTTGCCGATGTCCACCCGCAGGCTCGGCACCTGCAGATTCTGGATCGCCTCCTGCACATCGCGCCGCTGCTGCCCGAGGAAGGTGCGGCGGATTTCGACGAGATTGGTATCGACCAGCGTGCCGACATCCGGATCGATGGTCGGATCGAGACTCAGCGCGGTCTTCGCCGCGAGATCGGGGAGGTAGAAGGTCGCGCGCTCGATGTTCGCGTGCCCCGTGAGCACCATGTGGCTGAACGGGCCGGTCAGCCGAACGTCGTCGCTCAGCTCGAGCCGCGCGATCGAGCGCTTGTCGACGACGAGAAAGTTGCGCGCCGACATCGTGAGGTCCAGCCGCACGTTGCTCAGATCCTGCGAGAGATCGAGGATGTTCCCGAGCGCCAGCACGCCTTGCAGCGAGAGCTTGCTGTTCGCCTCCGTGCCGCTCGCGGCGGACAGCGTGTCGATGCGAACGGTATCGGGACGGAATCCGATGTCGGCCTCAAACTTTCGCAGTCGCGTGCCGAGCGCCGGCAATCCGATCTCGCCGTTGTGCATGCGCAGGCGACCCGTGAGCAGCGGATGGCGCCACGTGCCCGCGAGGTCGAGCGACACCGACGCGATGCCCGACGGACGCGAGAACGAGGTGGAAATCGTCTCGAGCAGCGCGAGATCGAGGCTGTCGCCGGCGAGATGTCCCTTGAGCGGCTCGTCGAGCATGCGCCGCTGCACGGGCACGAGCGCGAGGTTGAGCGGCCAGCTGCCAGTGAATGACATCACCGCCGTGTCGCGGCGGAAGACGATCATCTTCGTATTGAGCAGCCGATTTTCGTAGGCACCGGTGAGGGTGAAATACGGGAAGGCGACGGTGCCGAACGACACGTCGTTGAAGCGAGCGTCGAGCGCGATGGTCGGCGCGGTACGCAGCCCCTTGATGCCCATCGAGCCGGTGGCGGTGCCGCTGATCGGCGTCGAGAGCTGCGCGACGGCGCCGATGTCGGCGAGCGACACGCTGTCCGCGCGCAGCGAGACGTCGACCGGGCGGGTATTCGGCAGATCCGCGTGCAGCACCAGCGTCCCACCCTCGCCGCTGCGCGCCACGAGTGAGTCGAGTCTCGTGCCGGCGGTGTCGAACACGATCGTCGCCGGTCGCGTGAGTCCCCACTCGTGCGTCTCGATCAATCCGCCGAGGCTGTCGATCGCGAGGCGAAGCGAATCGAGCGAGCGGTCGAAGGTGAGATGGCTCCCGGCCACGAAACTGCCGGTGCGCCGGTTGCTCGCGGCCATGAGCGACAGCTCGCCGTGCGAGCGGTTCGCGAGCACGAGCTGCCCCTGCACGCTGTCGATGGCCACCGTCGCGATCAGGAGCGAGTCTGCGCGCGCGGAGATCGTACCGCGCGCGTCGTTCGGCAGCGCGCCCACGTCGTAGTTCGCGCTGGCGCGCGTGACGCGATTGCCGGCGACGAAGAGCGAGTCGCCCGCGATCACTCCGCGCGCCCGCAGGGTGTCGATCGAGCCGATCAGCATCCCCTCGGCGTGCGCCGTTCCGTCGAGCGAATCGCGCACCTGGCGCAGCTCGAGATCGTGCTCGGTGAGTCGCACCGCGGTGTCGCGCGGTGCCGTATCGGCGGCCGTGCGCGGGAGTATCCACGGGCGAATGCCGCCGAGCGAGTCGATGACCACTTTGTACGCGAGCGAGTCGACGACGTTCGGCGCCAGCCCCAGCGATCCCTTCGCGGTGACGTGCGCCGCGCTGCTCGCGATCGCAAGCGAGTCGACGTGCATGTGTCCGTCGCCAAAGGTGAACGCCCCCGAGGCGCCGGTCACGTTGACGGGCTCGATGCGCGACTGATCGAGATCGACCGTGAGCGAGCCGGAGAGATTGGCGATCGAGTCGCCGTGCACGTCGAACGCCGCGCGCCCCGCGAGACTGGTCGAGGGGAGTGCCGGTCGATCGAGCAGCGCCTGCACGTCGAGATCGGCAATGCTCGCCGTGCCCCGCCCCGCCATCCCGCTCACACTGTCGAGATCGAAGTTGCCGTTCACGACCATCGTCCCGGCATCGCCCGAGAGATTCGCGGTGACGTCGAGATCGTCCAGCGAGCCGCGAATGCGCAGCGGCCCGGAGAAGTTGCCGCGAAACGCGAGCCCCGGATACGAGAGTGCGAAGGTCGTGAACGAGATCGGCTGCGCCTGGAGCGTCACGTCGAACGCGATGAACTTCGGCGCCTGCGTGACTCGCCCCTCGCCCGTGAAGTGCGAGGTCGGATTATCGCCGAAGTGATGCACGACGTCCGCATCGTGGAAGCGCGTGTCGAGCCACGACGAGTCGAGCACCGCCGTGCCCGAAACCGTTCCCTTGAGCCGCGGGAAGTTCGGGAAGAGATATTGAATCGTGCGCAGGTCGAGCGTCGCGAGATCCACGTCGAGCGAATGGAACTTCGCGTTCGACGGCACGAGAATGTCGAGCGCCCCGTGCACCGACGCCTTCGCCACTGCGCCCGGCACGTGCGCGTCGTGGAAGGTCAACTCGCCATCGTCCACGTGCCAGTCGGTGAGGAGCCCGCCCGGTCCGCGCACCGATCCGGTGAACTGCCCCTGCCAGTCCACCGGGAATGGTCCGCCCGCGAACGTGCGCAGCAGATCGAAGTCCAGCGGGGAGAATTGCGCGTCGACGTTCGTGACCGCGAGCACCGGGAAGCCGACCACGAATGTCATCGCTCCGGTGATCCGCGACTTCGTCGACCGCATGTCCATCTTGCTCAGACCGTACTCGAGCACGTGCGCGTCGCGCACGTTGTTCTTGATCGTGAGCTCCATCTTCCCGCTGCCGGTGCGCGGGAGCGTCGGATAGACCCAGGCGACGTCGGACATGGATACCGAGTCTCCCCACACGCGCACGTCGTAGTGCGTGGGCGACGGCCCACCCCACGACACGCGCCCCTGCGCGTGCCCGGTCGATCCCGGAAGATCGAAGTGGTGCAGCACGAAGAAGACCGTGTCGCCGAGGATTTTCACGGGGCCGTTCGCGTTCCTGAGCTCGAACGGAGGATCGTTCTCGCTCACGCGCATGTCGCCGATCGAGATCAGCTTCCCCGCACTGTCCGGATCCGCGAGCCGCACGTACGGCGAGCGCAGTTCACCGTGCGTCCATCGGCGCGTCTGCTTGATCCCCTCGCGCGTGCGGCGCCACTCGTGATTCTTGTCGTTGAGCGCGACCTTGATCGCGCTGTCGCGGCGCGCGCCCCTGAGCGAGTCAGGCGGCGACCAGAGATCCGTGAGCGTGAACGTCGCATCGTGGAGTACCGCGCTGTCGATCACGATGTAGTCGCCGTACGAGCGGCTCCCGGCGAGGCGAGGCGTCTTCTTGCCGTCCGGGAAGACGTGGCGGAAGCTCCACTGATGATCGGCGCGCCGGCGCAGATAGACGTTCGGGCGGTTGACCTCGAGGTACGAGAGGAGCAGCCGCTTGTCGAGCACGTCGCGCGGATCGTACCGCATGATGACCGGCCCGGTCGCCACGACGAGCGAGTCCTCCTCGTCGCGGATCGCGAACGAGTCGAGCACGACTTCCGTGAACAGGCTCCCGGTGATGTGCCCGATGTAGATCGTGCCGCGATTGCCCATCGCGCTCGTGACCTGCGCGTTGATGAGCGACCGCAGTCGCGAGCGCCCGAGATCCGTCTGCGTCGTGGCGAGAATCGCACCGATGATGCTCATGCCGATGAGCAGCAGGATACCGGCGCTGATGAGCGCGACGAGGCGGCGGCGTGACATCCGCTAGAACGCCTGCCCGATGCTGAAGTTGAACGTCAGCTTGCTCAACACGCTCTCGCTCGCCTTGGGCGTGAACGTCGGATCGCACGACTGCCCCGATCCGACTAGTCCTGTATTGAACGTGTTCCCCGGGCTCACGCAACGGAGCACGTTGTCGTTGCCCACGAAGTACGCGGAGCCCGCGGTCGACTGGTAGCCGTTGTAGGCGACGTCCACGCGCAGCGGTCCGATCGGCGAGCGCACGCGCACGCCTACGCCGGGCGTGACGCGCAGATCGGAGAAGGTGAAGCTTTGCTGCGGACGGTTCCACAGCTGCCCCGCGTCCACGAAGCCGGCCAGCTGCACGCGTCCGCCAAAGGACGACAGCCGATACCGCCACTCGCCGCTCGCGACGATGAGGGCGTTACCGCCCGTGGGCGAGTACTGGAGCACGCGCGAGTTGGAATCCGCGCGATACACCTGCTGCTGATTGCCGCCCACCATCGTGTCGATGGTCGCGTAGTTGTTCACGATGTACACGACCGGCCCGAGCAGATTCTGGTTGAAGCCGCGCACGGAGTTCGGACCGCCCGCATACAGCCGCTCTTCCGGCGGCACATACGCGGTCGCGCCGCGCGTCGAAAAGCCATCGAGGATCGCCGCCATCTGCAGGCGCGCCGCGAAGGTCGACGCGCCCACCGTCTTGTACACCGAACCCTCCACGAGCACGCGACTGAAGCGCGTGCCGTTGGCGGTGTCGAGCGACGTCGTGCCGCTGCGAAGCTCGAGATGAAGCTGGTTTCCGTTCGAGGGATCGAGCAGCTGGTCGGAACGGTCGCGCACGAGCGATGCGCCGAACACGTGCAGCGTGCCGTTTTGCTGGAGCCGCTCGATGTCCGCAATTGCGCAGCGGTTGAAGAGCTGGCAGAACACCGCCGGCGACGCCGTCGTTCGCCCGTATTCGAGGCGGTACGAGAGTGTGAGCGGAAGCCCCGGGCGCAGATCGCGCGGCTGCAGATCGCGCGAAACTTCCGCCGCACCTCCGATCACCGTCTCGCGCACGTACGCGCGAAACTCCGACGTCCGCTCGCTGAAGAGCGTGAACGAGGGCAGCGTGTGCGGCCCGATGAGCCCGCGCAGGCGGATCGTCCCGCTCGCATAGTAGTTGACGCGATTGCTGATCGAGTCGTCGCGCACGTCCTGCGGACAGAGCGCCAGATGCGAGAGACGGCCGTTCAGCTCCAGCCGCCGCGCCCCCCCAAGGAAATCCCGGTCCGCGAGACGCGCCTGCGTGCGGATGCAATCGAGCGTCGCCCACCCCGCGCCGACGCCGAGCGAGATCATCTTCGATTCGTTGAGCTGCACCTGGACGGTGAGCAGGCTGTCGTTCGGCTGCACGCTGTCCGGCGCGAGCGACACGTCGACGTGGCTGTACGTCTCCAGCTGATACAGGTCGCGCTCGCTCCGAGCGAGATCCTTCGCGCGGAACACATCGCCGACCTTGAACGACAGCAGCCGGCGCACCGTGCTCGTATCGATCTTCGCGGAGTCGCCGCCAGGTGACACGTCGATATCGATCTTCCCGATGTGCGCGACCCGCTTCGGGATCGCCATCGGCTGCCCACGAAACTGCTGGAAGAACTGATACTCCAGCCGGGCGCGGTCGGTGGCCGGATCCACATCGCTCGAGGCCAGCGGCGCCGACGCATATGGATAGCCGCTGTCGTGCAGCTCCTCGCGCACCGTGTCGATGACGGCCTGCAGCTCGATCTTCGTGAAGATGTGGTGGTGCCGAAAATGATCGAGCTCCTTCAGGAGCCGGTCGCGCTCCTCCACCGAGTCGAGCCCCGTGACCTTCAGCGTGTCGATCATCACCGGCGGCCCCTCGGTGACGCCGAAGCCCACGGACACGGCGCCCGTGCCCGCCGGGCGCACCGAGGTCTTGACCGCCGTCTTGTAGTAGCCGCGGAGCCGGTAGAAGAGCCGGATGCGCACCGCGTCGCGCGAGAGCTCGAGCGTGTCGAGGCAGCGGCGCGCGCCGAGGGGCAGGTGCAGCCGGCTTCGCGTAAAGCTCGACGCCGAGGTTACGATGTCGCTCGAAAGCTCGGCGCTGCGGAAGTGCTGGTTGCCGGTGAAGTCGACGGCGCGGACCTCGAGATCACCGGGGTCGCAGGCAATGTCCTGTGCCCGGAGAACGCCGGGAAATGCAACCGGAAAAAGCAGCAGGAGCGCGGCGAGAAATACCCGTCGCATCACCCGCGTGTTCGCGCGGGCGCGGCGTCCCGGCCCGGTGCCTGGTCGAACGGCTCGACCACGAGCGGCGTCCGCTCCGACATCAGACGCGCGATGTAGAAGACGACGAGCCCCGCGCCCACGCCCATCGCGATGGCGGGAAGGAGCGCGCGCCCTCGCACAGGCAGCCGATCATCGTAGCGGACGACCGACTCGTCGCGCATCCCGTTCGTTACCGTCATTGGCACCCTTGCGTGTACGCCGCGTCCTCATCTTCGAACGACTCGGCGCTGACGTGTGCTACACTGTTTGCACGAGGATGGTACCAGGGCCCCGCTGCTTCGCGCGCCGCTTCACTTCCGCAGCCAACGACCCGATGTGGCCTGTAGAGATCCACCGATCGGGCCCAATCTGCAACACCGCCGCCGACAGCCGCGCGATCGGAAAATCACGCGCCCGCCCTTCCCGGTCGACGCCGGTGAAATGCCCGCGCCGCACCGCCTCCTCTCCCACCGCCCGCTTCGCCACATCCACGAATCGGAGCGCGCACTCCCGCGCAATCGCGAGCGCCCGCTGCACCGACGTCACCGCGATGAAGTCGTCGCCGCCAATGTGCCCCACGAAGTCCGTTGGCGTCCCAGTCGTCTCGATCGCTCCCCTGATCGCCTGCCCCATGTCCCGAATCACCATGTCGGCGATCGAGAACCCGAACGTGTCCGCGAACGGCTTGAAGTTGTCGAGATCGATGTAGCAGATCGCGAACGAATCGCCCATCTCCGCACGCCGCTCGATCTCTTCTTCGATCGCCTTGCCGCCGGGCAGCCCGCTCGTCGGATTCCTGTCGCCTTCGCGCCGCACAATCCTGAGCAACGCGACAATGCGCGCTCTCAGCTCGCGCGGATCGAACGGCTTCGCGAGATAGTCATCCGCCCCCGCCTCGAACGCCGCCACCTTGTGCTTGATGTCTCCCTGCGCCGTGAGCATCAGAATCGGGATGCGCGCGGTGAAGGGATTCAATTTCACGGCGCGACACACGTCGAGCCCGCTCATGCCGGGCATGACGAGATCGAGCACGAGCAGATCCGGCTCTCGCTCCTGGATCGACGCGAGTGCGGACAATCCGTCGGCCGCCAGATCCGTCTCGTGCCCCGCCGATTGGAGGACCTCACGCACCATTAGGCGCATGTCCTCGTTGTCGTCGACGCACAGGACGTAACTCACGATTGACGCTTCACTTGGGGCCCGATAAGTTCACCCGAATAGTACTGCTGTGTCAACGTCGTAGCCACGTGGAGGCGACGCGCGGGCGCGCTCCAGCACGGGTCCGCCATGTCTCTGTCCTGCTCTCGTCTGTCATTCGTCGCGCTCCTCGCTCTCGCCGCCTGCCGCGGCGGGGATGCCGGGCACCGTCGCACACTGATCGACGCACGCAACCGCTACGATCCCAAGTCTCTCGACCCCGCGCTCTCCACCGATGTTCCAACCGGTCGCGCGGTCTCCTACATCTTTGACGGACTCACGCGCTTCAGTCCCGACGCGAAGGTCGGGCCAGCCCTCGCCTCGCGCTGGGATGTCTCGTCGGACGGGCGCACCTATCTCTTCCATCTGAGATCCGGCGTTCGCTTCCACGACGGCTCGCTGCTCCACGCGAGCGATGTCGTGCACAGCTTTACCCGAGTACTTGACCCAGTCAACAAATCCGGCCGCCCCTGGCCACTCTACCCGATCGCCGGCGCGCGCGACTTTGCCGCGGGAAAAGCCCCCGCCGTCGCGGGCGTCACCGCCGTGGACGACAGCACGGTCCGCATCACGCTCGACACGGCCCTCGCGATCTTCCCAAAGCTACTCGCAATGCCGGTCGCATCGGTGGTGCCGGCGAAGATTTCCCCGGATTTCGGTGAGCACCCCGTGGGCACCGGCGCCTGGATGCTCGCCTCCTGGCAGCACGACGATTACGTCCTGCTCGCGCGGAATCCCGAGTACTTCGACGGTGCGCCGAAGCTCGACTCGCTCATGATCCGCATCATTCCGGAGCCGTCCACGGCCGTCGCGGAGTTCGAGAGCAGCAACGTCGACCTGCTCTACGTGCCTGAAGCCGACGCGCCGCGCTGGGCGCAGACCGACGAGAAGAAAGCCCTCCTCACCTCGGCCCCCGCCCTGCGCCTCTGGTACGTGGCCCTCAACACCACGCGCGGCCCACTCAAGGACGTGCGCGTGCGGCAGGCGCTGAACCAGGCCCTGGACGTGCACACGATTCTCGACAAGCTCCTGGGCGGACGCGGCCACGTCGCCGCCGGCGTGATCCCGCCGACGCTCGAGGGCGCGGACCCCGGCCGCAAGCCGTACGCGTACGATCCCGCCGCCGCGAAGAAACTCCTCGCCGCCGCTGGCTACGCGAAGGGCTTCGACGTCGATCTCTGGATGCCGCAGGATCCGGCCTTCGTGCGTCTCGCCGAGTCGATCCAGTCGTATCTCGCGGCGGTGGGCGTGCGCGTGAAGCTCATCCAGCGCGAAAGCGCCGCCGCGCGCGAAGCCTCGCGCAACGGACAAACGGACATGTTCGTGAAGGATTGGTACGCCGACTATCCCGACGCCGAGAACTTTCTGTATCCACTGTTGCACGGCGCGAATCGTGGAGTCGGTGGCAACGTGTCCTTCTACGAGAACAAGGAGTTCGATCGCATCGTGTCGCTTGCGCGCACCGAGCAGGATTCGGCGAAGCGCACGGCGCTCTATCGCCAGGCCGACTCGCTGTCGTTCGCCGACGCGCCGATGATCTACCTCTTCTTCTACAACGAGCTGTACGCGGTGCAGCCGTGGGTGAAGGGGTTCGTCGCGCCGACGATCTTCAACGGCCAGAAGTTCACGGACGTGACCGTCACGGCGCACTGAACGTGGGAGCGCTGCTCGCCCGCCGCGCGCTCCTCGCGATTCCGACGCTCGCGGGCGTCGTCATCGTCGCCTTCCTGCTGCTCTACGTTGCGCCGGGCGATCCCGTGATGGAGATGGTCGGCGAGCGCGCAGACTCCGCGACGATCGCGCGGCTCCGCAGCGAGCTTCATCTCGACGAGTCGCTGCCGCGCCAGTTTGCGCATTATGCAGGCGGCGTGCTGCGCGGCGATCTCGGACGCTCGTTCATCACCGGACGACCGATCGCGCGCGACATCGCCGAGCGCTTTCCGAAGACGCTCCTGCTCGCGGGTACGGCAATGCTGCTCGCCGTCATCGTCGGCGTCTCCATCGGCGTGTTGAGCGCGCGGCATCCCGGCGGATGGATCGATCGAGGCGGGCTCGCGATCGCGTATCTCGGCGTGTCGTTCCCCGTGTACTGGGTGGGGCTGCTGCTCATCCTGTTGTTCGCGGTGATGCTGCGCTGGTTGCCGCCGTCGGGATATGGACGTCCGGAGTTTCTCATTCTCCCCGCACTCGCGCTCGGTTCGCGCTCGATCGCCTTTCTCGCGCGCATGACGCGGTCATCGATGCTCGAGGTGCTTTCGAGCGACTTCGTGCGCACGGCGCGTGCGAAGGGCGCGCGAGAAAAGTGGGTGCTCGTGCATCATGCGCTCAGAAACGCGCTCGTGCCCGTGATCAGCGTGCTCGGGCTCGACTTCGGCTCGTATCTCACGGGGAGCATTCTCACGGAGACCGTGTTCAGCTGGCCCGGCATAGGCCGCTACGTGGTGAACGCGATCGGGCGCCGGGACCTTCCCGCCATCCAGGGAACCGTGTTGTTTTTGAGTGTGGTATTCGTGGTGGTGAACGTGATCACCGATCTCGCGTACGCCGCTGCGGATCCGCGCATCGCGTACGACTGATCTCGCTCTCACACGCGCCGAAACTGGGGTTGGCGCACCTTCGTACGACATATCGTGACTACTCCATATCAGCCGCCAAACCCGCAGGAATTCGCCGGATATCCGGAAGCGCCCTCCTCGACGCAGATGATCGTGCCGCCGGAGATGGTGCCGAACGTGCGCGGCGTCACGGCTTTCCTCTCGGCGCAGGTGCGCGCGGGCGACTGGATTTTGCCGCGTCTCTTTCGCGCCGTATCGTTCTGGGGCGACGTCAAGATCGATCTCACGCGCGCGCGCTTTGGCGCGGGGACCTCGCGCATTGAGCTCATGGTGATCATGGGGAATGTCACCGTGCTCGTGCCGCCCGATGTGCGGGTGGAGTGCGATGGCGATGCGATCATCGGGTCGTTCGAGCTGCAAGGACAGAAGTGGAACGCGCCCATTCCCGGCGCGCCGACGATTCACGTCACGGGCACCGCCGTCATGGGCGCCGTCGAGGTGAAGGTCGTGAACCCAAACGCACCGTCGTGGATCAAGATGCTGCGCACGCGCTGGGACGAGGTGCGCGGCATCGGCCCCGGAAAACCATAGAAAAAACTTTCGCTTGACAGGTGTGCGACGCATTCGTACCCTTCCACTCACCTGGTGACTGGAGAGGTCGCATGCCCCGCACACCGTCTGAGCTCCTGCAAGGAACCGTCGACATTCTGCTCCTGCGTGCACTCGCCGGCGAGGCGATGCACGGCTATGCGATCGCGCGCTGGCTCGACGCCCGCAGCGACGGCGTGCTCTCGATCGACGGCGCCGCGCTCTACCAGGCGCTCCACCGCCTCGAGCATCGCAAGTGGATCTCGGCCACGTGGGGACTCAGCGAGAACAATCGCAAGGCGAAGTTCTACACGCTCACCGCGGCGGGGCGAACCCAGCTGCGCGCGGAGTCGGCCGTGTGGAAGAGCTACGCGGAGGCGGTGTTCAAAGTGCTGAGGCCCGCGTGAGCTCCGCGCCGCGTGGCCAGCACCCGCGCTTCTTTCAGCTCCCGTGGCGCTCGCGCTCGCGCATCGCGCGCGACGTCGACGCGGAGCTCTCCTTTCATCTCGAGATGCGCGTGAGCGAGCTCACCGCGAAGGGCGTTGGCGCGGAAGAAGCAGCGCAGCGCGCGCGCGAGGAGTTCGGTGATCTCGAGCGCACGCGAACGTACTGCCGCGACCTCGACACGCGCGCGGACAGCGAGACGCGACTCGCGGATCGAGTGGCCGAGTGGCGGCAGGATGTGCGCTACGCGCTCCGCACCATGCGCCGGAGCCCGGGCTTCGCGATCGTCTCGCTCATCACGCTGGCACTCGCCATCGGCGCGAATACCGCCGTCTTCAGCGTCGCTCGCGCGGTGCTCGTCGCACCCCTGCCCTTCGGCAAGCCCGGCTCGCTCGTGGCGCTGTACGAAAACCAAAAGCAGAATCCCACGGAGCGCTATCCATTTGCTCCCGCGAACTTCGTCGACTACAGGGCGCAGCAGCACACGCTCACTGACATCGCGGCCTACCGTCCGCTCGGATCGATCACGTGGCTCCCCGATCACGGCGACGCCGAGATCATCGGCGGTCTCATTGCGACGCCGAACTTGTTCAGCGTGCTGCAGACCCGCGCGCTGTACGGACGAACGTTCACATCGGACGACGAGCGTCCCGATGCGGCTCCCGTCGTGATCGTTTCGTATCACTTCTGGCAGCGCGCACTGGGCGGAGACCTCCACGTCATCGGGCAGTCGCTGATGCTCAATGGCCACGCGAACCAACTGGTCGGCGTCATGCCTCCCGGCTTCACGCTCGGATTCAGCGAAGACGTCTGGATGCCGTACGACGTCAACGACGACATGCAGGACGCGGTACGCGCGCGCAAGCAGCATTATCTGAAGGCCGTCGCGCGACTGCGCCCCGGCGTGACCATCGACGCGGCACGCGCGGATCTCGCCACGATCGCGAGCCGGCTCGAGACTCAATATCCGGAAGCGAACAAGGCACGATCCGCCGCCGTCCTTCCGCTGCGGGAGTCGATGGCGGGCGATGTGCGCACTTCGATCCTGCTGCTGCAGGCCGCCGCCGGCCTCGTGCTGCTCATCGCCTGCGCGAATCTCGCGAACCTCACACTGTCCCGAACGATTGGCCGGCGACGCGAGCTCGCGCTGCGCGCGGCGATCGGCGCGGGGCGCGCGCGCCTCACGCGCCAGCTGCTCACCGAGTCGCTGCTCCTCGCGCTCGCGGGCGGCGCGATTGGCGTCGGACTCGCGATGCTCCTCACTCCGACGCTACTCGCGCTCAATCCCGACACGCTGCCGTCGATGTTCGCGGTGCGCATCGACAAGAGCGTGCTGTTGTTCAGTCTCGCCATGTCGGTGCTCACCGGTCTGCTCTTCGGATTCATCCCCGCGCTCGACGCTGGACGCGCGAATCTTCACGGCGCACTCAAGGAGGGCGGTCGCGGGTCGACCGGAGGCTCGCGTGGCGAGCGCGTGCGACGTACCCTCGTCGTCGCGCAGGTGTCGCTGGCGGTGGTCCTCCTCATCGGCGCGGGGCTGCTCACACGCAGCTTCGATCAGCTGACGCGCGTGAACATGGGCTTCGATCCCGCGCACGTCCTCACCGCACAGCTGCGCGCGAGCGGCGCGCGATACGATTCGAGCGACGCCGTCAATCAGTTCTACGATGCGGTACTCACCGATCTCGCGCACACGCCCGGCGTGCTCGCGGCCGGAGCGACGAACGTCATCCCCACGCAGGGGCGAATGGGGACGGCCCTGCGCATCGAGGGCGAGCCGGTGGATGAGACGAATCTTCCGGACTTCGGCTACGTCTCCGTGCGCGGAGGCTACTTCGAGGCATTGCATGTCCCGATTCTCTCGGGGCGCGAATACGATGCCTCGGACAAGCCGGACGGCGAGAAGCACGTGATCATCAACAATGCCGCCGCACGGCGCTTCTTTCCGAAGGGCGACGCGGTCGGGCGTCGCATCCAGATCGGCCCCAATCCGAGCGCCACGTGGATGACGATCATCGGCATCGCCGGAGACATCCGCGATGAAGGGCTCGCCGTGCCGGCGAAGCCGATGATGTACGCGAACCACGCGCAGGAGGCGTGGGAGCGGTCCCTGTCCGTCGTGATACGAACGTCAGGCGATCCGCTGTCGGCCGCGACCGCGCTCAGGAACGCCGTGAAGGCGACGGATCCCACGCTCGCCGTGCGCGACATCCGCTCCCTTGATGACGTCGTCGGCTCGAGCCTCGCCGCGCGACGATTTTCCCTCGGCCTCGCCTTTTCCTTCGCCGTCGTCGCGTTGATTCTTGCCGCGGTCGGCGTGTACGGCGTGCTCGCGTTCAGCGTCACTTCACGAGCCAAGGAATTCGGCCTTCGACTCGCGCTCGGCGCCACCGCGCGCGCGGTGCTGCTCCTCGTCGTGCGCGAGGGGCTCACCTGGGCGACGCTCGGTCTCGTCGTCGGCGTCGCAGGCGCGGTCGCTGCTGCACGCATGCTCGCGGGGATGCTCTTCGGTATCAGCCCCCTCGACGCGTCGACCTATGTGGCCGTCGCGTTCGGGTTGCTGGTCGTCGTCCTCGCCGCCTGTCTCGTGCCGGCGGTCAGAGCGACACGCGTCGATCCGCTCACGAGCATGCAGGCGGAATAGCGCGCGCCGGCTACGCCGTAGCCAATGCGCCGCGCACGGGCGAGCGAAACGCGCTGGCGCGCCCGGCGATCGCCTTCGCGATGCGCTCCGCGTCTCGTCCCACGCCGTGGATCATCGTCGACGACAGCGAATACATAAAATGCTGTCCGACGAAAAAGAGTCCCGGCTGCTCCGTCACGATGCCGCGCTCGTACCTCGGCTCGCCGTCGGCGTCGAAGATCGGAAGGTCGATGAACGACAGCCCCAGGTTGAAGCCGGTGCACCAGACGACGTTCGCGACGTCGAGCGTGCGTCCATCTGCGAGCAGGGGGAGCCCGCCGCGCACGCCGTCGACGCGTGGCACGCGCGTCGCGCCGGCAGCGGCAAGATCCGCCTCTCGCGTGCGGATGAGCGGCTGCCCCAACGAGAGCATTTTGCGGCGCACACGTCGGCCCATCGGCGTGTCGACGGTGAGCACGCGATGAAAGACGAATCGGAAGACGAATCGCGCGAGGCCGAGTCGCGACGCCGTGCCCTCGATTCGAAACGGGATTTGTCCGGTGGCGCGCCCCGCAAAGTACGTCGTGCGGCCGGCGCGCGCGGCCTCGACGCCGATCTCCGCGCCCGAGTTCCCCGCGCCGACGATGAGCACCGCTCCCGGATTCAACTGTCCGAGATTGCGATAGTCGACCGAGTGCAGTTGCACGATGCCCGGCGCGAGCTCCGACGCGAACGATGGAACGCGCGCCGTCTGAAAGCTCGCCATCGCGATCACGACGTTCTCCGCCTCGAAGAGCTGATCGCCCGCCGCGACCATGTAGCGCTCCCCCTCGCGCCACACGCGATCGACGCGCGTGCCCGTGCGCACGGGAAGCCTGAAGTGCGCCGCGTACCGTTCGAGGTAGTCGGCCATCTCATCCTTCGTCGGGAACGAGTGCTTCGGCGCCGGAAAGGGCAATCCGTCGAGCCCATCATATTGTGCCGGCGTAAAGAGACGAAGCGAATCCCATCGCCTCCGCCACGTGTCGCCCACACGCGGATTGCTCTCGAGTATCACGAACGATCGCCCGAGCCTGGCGAGATGATATCCGGTTGAGAGCCCCGACTGCCCCGCGCCGATGATGACGGTATCGATCTGCACCGCCTCCGGCGCTCCCGCTGTCACATCCATGCTGACCCCCCGCTGATGTCGCTGACTATGGTGTGCAGGGAGCTTAGGCCGCAACGCCAGTCCGCGCGTCGGGCATTCATACCATCTTTAGAGGCCGGCGCGCGTGGGTAATTCTATGTAGAGCCCTGCAAAATGCGCCGTTCATAGGCGTATGCCGTGGCCGCCGCGCGGCTCGAAATGCCGAGCTTGGTGAAGATGTTGCTCACGTGACGCGCGATGGTTTTCTCGCTGATCCCGAGCGACGCGGCGATCGCGCGATTCGTCTTTCCCGTCGCCACGAGGCGCAGTACCTCGACCTCGCGCGCGGTGAGCTCGCCCGCACCCTGCTCCGCGCGCGCCTCCGCATCCAGCTGCGTCGCGTCCGCGCGCGCGACATCGCCAGCAGCGCCAAGGCTCGCGAACGTCTCGCGCGCGCACGCGAGCTCCATCGCCGCGCTGTCCACGTCGCCGAGCGCGCGGCAGGCGCGCGCGATGAGCACGCGCGCGCGCGCCGCCTCGTACGGCGCCTCGAGCGTGCGCCAGAGCGCGAATGCATCTCGCAGCGATCCAAGCGCTCGGCGCGCATCCCCTTCGGCGAGCAGCACCTCGCCGATGGCGTACGCCGCCGTCGCGCGCAGCATCGGGGCGCCGCGCCTCGCCGCCATCGCCGCGAGCTCGTCTGCCACGGCGCGCGCGTCCGCGACTTCGCCCGCCGCAATCGCGATCTCGACGTACGCGGGCATCAACTGCGCGCGGCGCCGCGGGTCGCGCGCCTCCTCGATCGCCCGCACGATCGCCGTGTGCGCCGCCGCCGTCTGCCCCTGCGCGAGTCGCAGCAACGCGAGCCCCGGTTGCGGATCGAGCCCTGATTGACTCGTCTGCCGGTATGCCTCCTCCGCTCGCGCCACGTCGCCGCGCAGCCGGTGCAGCTCCGCGATTCGATAGTGGGCGAGCGTGATCGCGGCGTGCGGCGGCGGGCGCATGAATCGCTCGCGCGCCCGCTCCGCCTCCTCACTTGCCCCCGACCAGGTGCCATGCAGCTGCAGCAGCTCCGCGCGATGCACCAGGCACAGTCCGCGAAACGGCAGTGTGTCCGGCTGGCGCGCACACCACGCCGCCAGCGCATCCGTCCACTCCTGCGCACGGCGAAGATCGTACATCTCCTGGCACGCTGCGAGGACGCTGCAGTACAGCGCGCCCACGTGGAGCGGCGACAGCATACCCGCCGTCACCGCCACCATCACCTCATCGAGCAGCGATGCGCCGCGCTCCGTTTCGCCGAGTCGAATGAGCGCGCGCCCTTCGCCATGGCGCGCGAGCGCGATGAGCTCCGCGTCGCCAGTGCGCTCGCCAATGCATCCGGCCTCGACGAAGGTGGCGTGCGCCGATGTCACGTCCTCCTCGCGAACGGATCGCAGCGCGATCGCGCAGAGCAAAAACCCGTGCGCCGCGCACTCCGGCGTAGCCTCGAGGAGCCGGCGCGTGCGCGCGATCCATCCGCCCGCCTGCGCCATCTCGCCGCGAAAGAGCATGGGCACGATCACCGCGTACGCGCATTGCGCTGCGCGAGCGCGATCGTCGCGTTTCAGGAACTCTGTGTGGGCGCGCACCCACGCGGCCGCCGCCTCGACATCCTTGCCGAGCATCTGCGCGGCGGCCGCGAGCCGCACGAGATCGTCCGCGTCGAGCGCGCTCACACGGTCCGCGTGCGAGAGCTGCTCGTACGCCTCCTCCCACGCCTGGCGAGCAAAGTCCTCGCGCCCCTTCGCGAGCGCGCTCTCGGTCGTCATGGCGGCGGACGTCTCAGCCTTCCTCTCCCCCTTCCCCACCATCCGCTCCACCGAACCGCTTCCGCGTCTCCACATTTCCGCCCTCGCGCAGCACGCGCGCCAGCAGCACGGGATTCACCTTGCTCCACAGCAGCCCGCACGACACACACGCGCGCGCGCCCGGCGGAAAGAATTCATCCGAGGTCTTGTTCGCACCGATCATCGGCACGGCCGCGCTCAACGTCCAGAAGCGCAGCCCCGACGGCCGAAAATAGATGGACGAGATGCCGCCCAGAATTCTCCCCTTCGTCACCTGATCGCTCCCGCACGCGGGGCACGTCTCAGTCTCGTTGCTCATCGCCAGCTCCTGCCGATTATCCGCCGAGTCGCATCACTCATCCTTCTGACCAAATATCGCCATGTTCGACGAGTGTCCGGGATTCACCTTCTTCTCGGGATAGATCCAGTGCACCGCCTGGTTCACCGCCGTCGCCGCCTCGCCGAAGCCCGTGGCGATCAGTTTGAGCTTCCCCTGGTACGTCGTGATGTCGCCCGCTGCGTAAATCCCCGGGCGCCCGGTTTCCATGGTGCTGGTCACCACGATCTCGTCCTTTTCGATCGTGAGCCCCCACTCGGCCAGCGCCCCGATGTCGCTCACGAATCCGAGCATCGGCAAGATGACGTCGACATCGACGTCGTGCGTCGTCTTCGCCTTCACATCCTTCAACGTAGCACCGGTCACCCGCCCCTCAGTGCCGTGCACGTCGGAGATCTCGTGGAACGTCAGAACCCGTGCCCGCCCCTCCCTCGCGGCCTCATTCACGGCGGCAACGGTCGACCCGTGCGCCCGGAAGCGGTCGCTTCGGTGGATGAGCGTCACCGACTTCGCATGGTCCAGGAGCTGGTGCGTCCAGTCGAAGGCCGAGTCGCCTCCGCCCACGATCAGGACTTTCTGCCCGGTGAATTCCTTCGGGTCCGTCACCCGGTCGTGGATCCCCCTACCATACCATTGATCGGCGCTGGGGTGCGGCAGCCGGCGCGGCGAAAATGCGCCGATCCCGGCGGCCACGATCACCGCCCGGCTCGGGAACCGATCGGTCTCGGTGACCAGAGTCAGCACCCCGCCGTCCTCTTCCAGAGCCACGATGCGCTGCCCCAGCTGCTCATCGGGCTGGAACTGCCGCATTTGCGTGACGAGATCGCTCACCAGATCCTTGGCGAGAATCTTCGGCAGCCCTGCGACATCGAAGATGTATTTCTCCGGATACAAAGCCGTCAGCTGGCCGCCGAGCTCGGGAAGCGCGTCCACGATGCGCGCCGAAACGCCGCGCATGCCCGCGTAGAAGGCGGCGAACAGACCAGTAGGGCCCGCGCCGATGATCGTGATGTCGCGTATGTCCAGCGTCATGAAGAGCGTAAGAGGTAAGAACGACCGGCCCTGCCGAGGCAATGAAAGATGAGCACAGCAAGTATGCACACCGAAGACCACATTCTGGAATACGCCGGCGCCTTCCGCCTCGTGCGGAAAATAGCGCAGGGCGGCATGGCCACGGTGTACGAAGCCGAACATCTCGGCCCGGCGGGCTTCGCGAAGCGCGTCGCGCTCAAGGTCATCCATCCGCACTACGCGAAGGAAAAGACCTGGCTTCAGCTCTTCATTGACGAAGCGAAGCTCTCCGCCAACCTCGTGCACGGAAACATCGTGCAGATCTACCAGCTGGGCGAGGTCGACGGGCAGTTCTACATGACGATGGAGTACATCAAGGGGCCGACGGTGCGCGCGATCATCGAGCGCCATCGCGTACTCGAGACGCCGGTGCCGCTCGCCATCGCGGCGTACCTCGCGAGCCGCGTGTGCCGGGCCCTCGATTTCGCGCACAACTTCGTGAGCCCCGAGGGCGACCGTCTCGACATCGTCCACCGCGACGTGTCACCGAACAACATCATGTCCACGTGGGACGGTCACGTGAAGCTCACCGACTTCGGAATCGCGAAGGCGAATACCTCGATCGACCCGATGAAGAAGTCGCCGCAGATGCTCATGGGCAAGAAGCACTACATGAGCCCCGAGCAGCTGCTCGCGCTCGACGTGAGCGCACGCAGCGACGTCTTCGCGGTGGGCGTCACGCTCTACGAGCTGCTCGCCCTCGAGCCTCTCTTCTACGAGGACGCGACGGAGCTGCTCATCGACGAGGTGACCTGGCGCCCGCTGCCGAACGTGCGCGAGCTCGTCCCGGACATTCCGCGCACGATCGAGGACATCCTCACCTCCTCGCTCGATCGCGATCCCAACATGCGCCCCACCGCCGCCGCGATGGGCCGCGCGCTCGATAAATGGTGCGAGTCGCAGGCCGTCGTCGCGACGCCCGACCGGCTGCAGGAGCACCTGGCGACGATCTTCACCGAGACGTATCAGCCGCCCACTGCCAGCGAGGAGGTCACGCACTTCTCGAACTTCAAGCGCGGTCTGCGACGCGCCGACAGCGGCCGATCCACCTGGTGGTCCAGGATGTTCAAGCGGGCGTGATTGTCGATTGGGGATATATTCATCCCCATGAAGATCTACACGAAGACGGGCGACGCCGGCGACACGGGACTCTTCGGCGGCGGCCGCGTTGCCAAGGATCACCCCCGCGTCCAGGCCTACGGCTCCGTCGACGAGCTCAACGCCTCGCTCGGCATGGCGCGCGCGGTCGAGCCCATGCCTCGCATCGACGAGGTGCTCGTCGGAATTCAGCGCGACCTCTTTAGCCTGGGCGCCCTCCTCGCCACTCCCGATCCCGACAAGGTGCGCGAGCATCTCGAGAAGGCGCGCATCGGCGACTCGCGCATCGAAGATCTCGAGCACGCGATCGACGACGGAGAGTCCGAGCTCGAGCCGCTCCGCGCATTCATCCTCCCCGGCGGCACCGTAAAGGCCGCGACGCTGCACCTCGCGCGCACGATCTGCCGGCGCGCCGAGCGCGACGTGATCGCGATGTCGCGCACCGATCCACTCCCGCCCGTGGTGCTCATCTACCTCAATCGCCTCTCCGATCTGCTCTTCGTGCTCGCGCGCGTGGCCACGCGCCGCGCTGGGGCGGCCGAGGTGACATGGTGAGCATCGCGTCGGATCGCGACTCGGTTGCGATCCCGGTCGACTCGTACGACGCGCACGTGGGGAACGGACTGCTCGAGCGCGCGGGGGAGATCATCCGCACGGTCGCACCCGCGCATCGCTATGCGATCATCTCGGATGACAACGTCGCCCCGCTCTATGCGGCGCGTCTGCGCACATCGCTCGGCGCCGCGCAAACGGAGCTGTATACGATTCCGCCGGGCGAGTCGCACAAGACGCGCGAGCAGTGGGCGCGACTCACTGACGAGCTCCTCGCCGCTGGCTTCGGACGCGACACCACCATCCTCGCGCTAGGCGGCGGCGTCGTCGGTGACCTCGCGGGCTTCGTCGCCGCGACGTACATGCGCGGCGTCCCGTTCGTGCAGCTGCCGACGACGCTGCTCGCGATGATCGATGCATCGATCGGCGGGAAGACGGGTGTCGACACCACGGCGGGCAAAAATCTCGTCGGCGCCTTCCACCAGCCGCGCGCCGTGATCGCCGACTCGTCGGTGCTCGGCACGCTCCCCGCGAGCCATCTCCGCTCGGGGCTCGCCGAGGCGGTGAAGCACGGTGCGATTGCCGATGCGCAATACTATGGAAGTATCGACGGCATGCTGCCGTCGATACTGACTCCGAGTCTAACTCCGAGTGGCGGCGAGCTTCAGCAGCTGATCGCACGCAGCATCGAGATCAAGGCGAGCATCGTGCGCCAGGACGAGCGCGAGGGAGGGATTCGCCGCAACCTCAACTTCGGCCACACACTCGGACACGCGATCGAGTCCGAAAGCGGTTACTCGCTACTGCACGGCGAGGCCATCGCCATCGGCATGGTCCTCGAAGCGAAGCTCGGCGAAGCGCTCGGCGTCACCGCAGCGGGAACCGTCAAGCAGCTACGCGACACGCTCGAGAAGGCCGGACTACCAACCGTGTCGCCGAAATCACTCGACGCAAATCGAATCCTCGCCGCCACTCGCAGCGACAAGAAAGCACGAGCAGGCGTAGTCGAGTACGCACTCATCGCCGAAATCGGGCGCGCGATCGCGGGGGTACGGGCGCCCGACGAAGCAGTCCTTGAGGTGCTCACGCAAAACACGACCACACAATAACATACGGCGAGCTGATCGAAGGCATTTTCCTTGCGCGGGCAAGTAGGCGTCCCCAACACCGGATCATATGTCCTCTTTCTCGACGTTTTTGATCGGCTACTTCATTTTCGTCATCGGGCTCGCGGTCGCGGCTTTTCTGCTCCACGTGCAGGCACAGTGGATCGGAGTCGGCGCACTGATCTTGATCGGCCTGGGCATTTTGACCGCTACGCAGCGCACTAAGCCGCGCGATCCGCCGCACTAACCGCTCGAGTCGTCGGCGTCCGAGCCGGTTACGGCCCTCCACACGCGCCTCCGCCCCTCAAACGCGTGTGATTTTCGGCACACTTTGTGGCTGTTGACCTAACCGACAGTCACAGTTATCCTGCCCGACGTTGAGGCTCGGCGCCATCGAGCCGCTGCACGCCCGCTCATTCCCTCCCGAGCTGCCGTGCCGCTCGTCCACCCTTCCGCATAGAACGGGGCGTGTATGGAGCATGTGACCGAGAGCAGGTCCAAAGGGTTTTTCCGCTCGTCCCCCTCTACTGCTTTCGATCAATACCTCCACGACATACAAAAGCTCCCACTGATACGAGACCCCGCCGAGGAGCGCCGGCTCGCGCGCCTCGCGCAGAAGGGTGACGAAGTCGCCGCGGAGCGACTCGTAACCGCCAATCTCCGTTTCGTCATCTCGTACGTGAAGAAGTATCAGGGACACGGACTCGACTTGAGCGAGCTCGTTGCCATCGGCAACGAGGGTCTCCTCAAGGCCGTGAAGAAGTTCGATCCCGACCAGGGCGTCAAGTTCATCTCGTACGCGGTTTGGTGGGTTCGTCAGGCGGTGCTCAAGGCGCTTGCAGAACAGACGCGCTCCGTTCGCATTCCGCTTAACCAGAACTCCCAGCTCATCAAGCTCGCACGTGCCGAGACCGTGCTTGCGCAGGTCCTCAGGCGAGATCCCACCGATCACGAGATCGGCCGCCTGATCGAGGAGACGCCCGAGCAGGTGCGCGCCTCGCGCCAGATGTCCGCCACCGAGCTGTCGCTCGATGCGCCCATCGATCGTTCCGACCGTGAAGCCTCCACACTCGGCGAGCGCTTCGTCGGAGTGGAAGGCGGCGAGATCGAGGAGAACTGCGACTTCAAGTTGATGCGCGAGTTCATCGATCGCGTCTTCCGGCAGTATCTTACGCCGCGAGAGCGAAAGATCCTCTATCTCTACTACGGTCTCGACGAAGGGGCCGAGGCCATGACGCTCGAGAAGATCGGTGCGCTCATGGGAGTCACGCGCGAACGCATTCGTCAGATCCGCGAGCGCGCTTTCGAGAAACTGCGTGGCTCTCCACACGGAAACGCACTCGCCAGCTTCTGGACCGCCGCCTGACCAAGCGCACGGTCGGCGCGGTGCGCTGATCGACACAGACAAACTCGCGGCGCAGCTCGCCGCGATCGTGGGCGGGCGGGGCGTGTTGGCGCGACCGAGCGAGCTGGCGACCTACAGCTCTGACGGGTTGCCGGGCTACCGCCTCCGCCCCCGCCTGGCCGTCTTTCCCACGACGAAGCAGCAACTCATCGACGTCGTGCGCCTGCTCGCGCGCGAGCAAACGCCCTTCGTCGCGCGCGGGGCCGGCACGGGACTCTCCGCCGGCGCGCTCGCGAGCGGCGAGGCCGTGGTCGTCGGGCTCAATCGCCTCAACAAGATCATCTCGATCGATCCGGTGAATCGCCTCGCGGTCGTCGAGCCCGGCGCCGTGAACGTGACGCTCACACGCGCGGCCGGCGCGCACGGGCTGCACTACGCTCCAGATCCCTCGAGCCAGACCGCGTGCACGATCGGCGGCAACGTTGCGGAGAACAGTGGCGGGCCGCACTGCCTGAAGTACGGGGTGACGCTCAATCACGTGATCGCCCTCGAGGTGATCCTCGCGAGCGGCGAGATCATCACCCTCGGAAATGCCAGTGGAGAAGTAGACGGATACGACTTGCTCGGCGCTTTCATTGGCTCGGAGGGATGCTTCGGCGTCGCGCTCGAGGTCACCGTGAAGCTCACGCCGAATCCGCAGGGCGTGCGCACGATGCTCGCGGACTTCATGTCGATCGACGCGGGCGCGAGGGCGACGTCGGCGATCATCGCCGCGGGTATTCTCCCTGCGGCGCTCGAGATGATGGACGGGCCGACGATCCGCGCCGTCGAGGCATCGATCTATGCCGCGGGCTATCCAGCCGATGCGGACGCGGTGCTCCTCATCGAGCTCGACGGACTCGATGCGGGACTCGATGCGGACGTCCATCTCGTCGAGCAGCACTGCCTTGCGGCGGGCGCGCGCACCGTGCGCATCGCGGCGAACGAGGAGGAGCGCGCGCGGCTGTGGCAGGGGCGGAAGAAGGCGTTCGGCGCGATGGGACGGATCGCGCCGGATCTCGTGGTGCAGGACGCCGTGATCCCGCGCACGAAGCTCCCCGATGTGCTGCGCGAGATCGCGACGATCGCCGCGCGCTGGCAGATCCAGGTGTGCAACGTCTTCCACGCGGGCGACGGCAATCTGCATCCCAACATCGGCTACGACTCACGCAACGCGGACGAGTCGCGTCGCGTGGGGATGGCGATGCGCGACATCATGAACGCGTGCGTCAATGCGGGCGGGACGATCACGGGCGAGCACGGGATCGGGCTCGACAAGCTCGAGTACATGCCGCTGATCTTTTCGCCGGAGTCGCTCGCGGCGCAGTGCGCATTGCGCGATGCGTTCGACCCGGAGCGGCGCGCGAATCCGGGGAAGGTGGTCCCGGTGCATTCATGCCGCGAATGGAGGGGCGCGTGAGCACGGCAGTAGTACAAGAGCGTGTGCGCGAGTGTGTGAATGACGTGGTTGCGGCACCGCTCCGAATAACGGCCGGCGGCAGCTGGCTCGACGCCGGACGTCCCGTGCGCGACGCGGAGCCGATCTCGCTCGCCGGCGACGACGCGATCGTCGAGTACGTACCGGGCGATCTCACACTCACCGCGCGCGCGGGCGCATCGCTCGCGGAAATCGCGCGCGTGACGAGCGCCCACGGACAGTGGCTCGCGCTCGATCCCTTCGGTGCGGCCGCCGGCACGCTCGGCGCGACGATCGCGACTGGCTCCGCGGGCCCGCTCGCCCACGCCTTCGGCACGCCGCGCGACAACGTGCTGGGAATCGAAGCCGTCACCGGCACGGGCGACGTCGTGCGCGCGGGTGGACGCGTGGTGAAGAACGTCGCGGGCTTCGATCTCACGCGGCTGTTCACGGGCGCGTGGGGCACGCTCGCGGTGATCACGGAGGCGACGGTGCGTCTGCGCGCGCGCCCCGAGCGCGACGAGACGATCGCGCTCGCTCTCCCCTCGAGCGATGCGATGGAGGCGTGGCTCGCGAAGCTGCGCGCACTTCCCTTCTCCGCGCTCGCGCTCGAGCTGCTCAACTCTTCGCTGTCGCGCGCGCTGGGGCTCGGCGAGCGCGCGATGCTCCTCGCACGACTCGGCGGCAACGCCAGCTCGGTGCGCGCGCAACTCGAGGCGATGCGCGCGCTCGGCGATGCGACTCCCGCGCCCGAGAGCACGTGGCGCGCGCTCGCGGAGATCGAGCCCGCCGGCGCCGCGGTCGCACGCATGTCGGCTCCACCGTCGCGACTGCACGCGCTCTGGGCCCGGCTCGCGCACCTCGATGCGGGCTCCTACGCTCACGCTTCCGTCGGGCGCGGCATCGTGCGCTGCATCCATCGCGCGTCCGCGAGCACGCCCGTCTCGCCGTGGCTCGCGCACATCACTCACTCCGAGGGCACGCACATCTTCGAGCGCCTTCCCGAGAGCGCGTGGGGTACTGTTCCCGCGCGCACGAACGATCCTCTCTCGCGCGCCGTGCGCGCCGCCTTCGATCCACGCCGCGTGCTCAACCCCGGCATTCTCGGCGACATCTCGTGAGCATCCGTCCCGAGCTCACGGCTCCCGCCTGCGCGATCCCCGGCACACCGCTCGCCGCCGCGAGAGCCGGGATCAGCGCCTGCGTGCACTGCGGCTTCTGCCTCCAGGCGTGCCCCACTTACCTCGCGCTCGGCGATGAAAACGACTCGCCGCGCGGACGCATCTACCTCATGCGCGCGCTGGTGGAAGGCGAGCTCGCCCTCGACGATCCATCGGTCCACACGCACATCGATCGCTGCCTCGGCTGCCGCGCCTGCGAGACCGCTTGTCCCTCCGGCGTGCCGTACGGTGCGCTTCTCGAGGCCACGCGCGCGACGCTCGGCGAGGTGAAGCGCCCGCCGCTGCGCGCGCGATTCATCCTCGCGCTCTTCGCGCGGCGCGGGCTCATGCGTGTCGCGGTCGGCGGTGCGCGGCTGCTGCGCGCGACGGGACTGCCGAAGCTGCTCGCACGCCTCCCCGGCGATCTCGGGTTTGCGTTTTCGATGCTCGCCGCGAGCGAGTCTCCGCTCCCGGCCACGTGGCACCGCGCGCGCGGCGATGGCAGTCGCGGCACCTTCGCGCTGCTGCGCGGTTGCGTGATGGAGGGGCTGTTCACGCGCGCGAACCGCGCGACGGAGCGCACGCTCGTCGCCAACGACTACGCCGCCGTCGAGGCGCCGGAACAGCGCTGCTGCGGCGCGCTCCACGCGCACGCGGGCGATCTCGACACCGCGCGCAAGCTCGCGCGAAAGAACATCGCGGCCTTCGAGAAATCGGGCGCCGAATACGTCGTCACGAACGCGGCCGGGTGCGGCGCACTGCTCAAGGAGTACGGACATCTGCTCACCGACGATCCCGAGTGGAGCAAGCGCGCCGCCGAGTTCTCGTTGCGCGCGCGCGATGTGAGCGAGCTCCTCGCGCTGGCGGGGCCGCGCCCCGGCGCGCCGCTCTCGTATCGCGTCACCTACGATGCGCCCTGCCACCTACAGCACGCGCAACGCGTCTCAGCCGCGCCACTCGCACTGCTCGGCGCGATTCCGGGGCTCGAGCGCGTCTCGCTCGTCGACTCCGACCAATGCTGTGGGAGCGCCGGCATCTACAACCTGCTCGAGCCCGCGCTCTCCGCCGCCGTGCTCGCGCCCAAGCTCGCGCACATCGAGCGCACCGGCGCATCGCTCGTTGCAACCGGGAACCCGGGGTGTCTCATGCAGATCGGTGCCGGACTGCGCCGCGCGGGCAGCGCCGCGCGCACGGTGCATCCCGTCGAGCTGCTCGACGCGTCGTACGCGGGCCAGCGACGCTCGGAGGCGTAGCGAACCGCTCGCGTTTCGTGATAAGCTTGGCTCATGATCGGGTCGCTGTTCTTCGAAGTCGAAGGCGTGTTGGCAGCAACGACGTCGCTCCGACGTGCGGCCCTCGTTCGCGCGCTCGCCGAAGAAGGGCTCGTCGCCGCCGACTCCCTCGATCTTGCCGATGACACCGGCGAAGGCACGCGTGAGACGGTGCGTCGTGCCCTTCACAATCGCGCGATCGCGATCGACGAGACGACGCTCACGCTCATCGCCTTCCGCGCGGATCGTCACTTCGCGTCGCTCGTCGCCGCGGGCGTTTCGCTCGCTCCGGGCGCGCGCGAGCTCATCGATCTCGCCATTGCGAGCTGCAGGCTCGCGATCGTCACCGTCCTCGATCGCGCGACCGTCACCGCGATGCTCTCGCTCGCCGATCTCGATGGCGCATTCGAGGTGATCATCGCCGCGGAGGACGTTGCTGCCGTGAAACCCGCGCCCGATGCGCATCGGAAGGCGCTCGAGCGCATGGGTCGCAGGCGGCCGATCGATGCGCGCACCGCGCTCGCGCTGGAACCGGGGGTCATCGGCGCCCGCGCGGCGCGCGCGGCGGGGCTCAGGTGCGCGGTCGTCGCTCCCTTCCGCGCGGAGAGCATCATCGAAGCGGACGCGATGCTCGCATCGCTCGTGGGTGAGACGCCGTCGACGCTCGACGCCATGCTCTCGATCGGGAGCGCTCGATGACCGCCGGCCCCCTCATCTCCGGGGAATATCCGGCGCTTGGCGTCGTCGCCGGCCACTCGGTGACGTTGCACTACGGCAACATCGCGGCGGAGTATGCCTCGCTGACCGAAGGCGCGATGCTCGTCGACCGGAGCGTACGCGGGCGCACGCGCTTCGATGGGCCGAAGGCAGCCGAGATGCTCACGGGGCTCGTGACCAACGATGTGCTCTCGCTCGCGCCGGGACATGGCCAGTACGCGGCGGCGCTGAGTCCCAAGGGACGCATCGTGGCCGACGTGCGGATTTTCTCGCGCGCGGATCATTTGCTCGTCGACGTCCCTCCGCGTGCTCGCGCCGGATGGGAGGCGCTCGTGCGCAAATACATCAATCCGCGCGTCGCGCCGTACATCGACGTCGGCGCCGAGATGCGGCAGCTCGCGATCGCGGGGCCGGCGGCGCGCGCGATCGTCTGCGGCGCCGCGGCGCTCGCGCGCGAGGCGCTCGCCGGGCTCGCGTCGTACGCGCACATCGACGCGGAGATCGCGGGGCGGCCGGTGATGATCGTGCACATCCCCGATCTCGAAGCCGATGGCTACGAGATTTTCTTTCCCGCCGACGCATTCGGTGCGATCTGGCAGCGGCTCACCGCCGGTGGCGCGACACCAGGCGGGCTGCTGGCCTGGGAGATCGCGCGCATCGAGAACGGCCGCCCCGAGTGGGGGATCGACATCGACGAGACGACGATCCCGCAGGAGGCGAATCTCGAGGAGCTGCACGCGATCTCCTTCACGAAGGGATGCTACACGGGGCAGGAAGTGGTGGCGCGCATTCACTTTCGCGGCCACGTCAACCGGCACCTCCGGGGGCTGCGCCTCGGGCACAACGAGCCGCCGCAGGAGAAGTCGCCACTGCTCTCGCTCGAGGGAAAGCAGATCGGCGATGTGCGCTCGAGCGCGCTCTCGCCGCGCATGGGCGCGATCGCGCTGGTCATGGTGCGCCGCGAGGTGGAGATGGGAAGCACGGTCCTCATCGAAGCGGCGAATGGTACGACACAGGGCGAAGTCGTTGCGCTTCCCTTCGTTCAGGAGTGAATCGCGCGCTCGTCACCGGCGCAACGGGGCTCGTGGGCTCGCACATCGTGGAGCGCCTGCTCGCTGATGGCTGGCACGTCCGCGCGCTCGTGCGCGATCCTCGCGCCGCGGCGTGGCTCGGAAGCGCCGGCGCCGAGCTCGCGCGCGGCAATCTCGACGATGCGGCCTCGCTGCGTGCGGCGGTCGCCGGATGCGACACCGTGTTTCACTGCGCGGCGCTCATTTCCGCGAGCGGAAACTGGGAGAGCTTTCAGCGCGCGAACATCGACGGTACGCGCGCGGTCATCGACGCGGCGGCCGCGGCGAGCGCGCGCCTCGTGCACACGAGCAGCGTCGCGGTGTATGGCGGCGCCGCGCGCTATCGCGACACGCCCACTGACGAGAACACTCCGCTCGCGCCGCTGGATGAGTACGCGTACTATGCCCGCTCGAAGCGCGAGGCCGAGCATCTCGTGCTCGGCGCGCACGCCTCGGGCGATCTCTGGGCGACGGCCATTCGGCCCCCGATGATCTACGGCAGGCGCGACCGCCAGCTCGTGCCGCGCTTCGCACGCGTGATGCGCACGGGCTTTTTCCCGCTCTTCGCGCACGGCCGCTCGACGATGTCGCTCGTCCACGCGTCCGCCGTTGCAGACGGCGCCGTGCGCGCCGCGCGCTACGAGGGCGCGGGCGGCCGCGCCTTCAATCTCGCGAACGACTTTCGCGTCACTGTTGCCGACATGGTGCAGCTGGGTGCCAACGGCCTTGGACGCCGCGTCCATGGCGTGCCGATTCCGTTGGCTCTTGCTCGTACGACCTTCAATACGCTCGCCGGCGCCGCGCGACTCGCGAAGCAGTACGCGATGGCGAAGCAGCTGCCTGACACCGTCGACACTTTCAGCCGCGACAATCCATTCACATCCGAGCGCGCGCGTCGCGAGCTCGATTGGGCGCCGACGATGCGCCCAGAGGTCGGCATCCCGGAGGCGTTTGCGTGGTGGAAGGAACATCGTTCGTGACGGAGCGCGTCGCGCTCAAGGAGTGGGCGGTGCTCGTCGACGCGATGGCGCGCGGCGACCTGATCGCGATGATTCGGAAGGGCGGCATTCGCGAGCATCGCGCAGGCTTCGACGTGCGGCACGACCGCTTCCTGCTCTATCCGACCTTCTTCCACGAGAAGCTCAACGAGCTCGCGCTTCGCTTCCACGCCACGCTCGAGGCAGCGCACGCCACCAGGCCGCCGGATGGAATGATCGAGCTCCGCTACGTCGCCAGCGTCGCCGCAGTGTGGCAAGTGACGGAGCTCGAGCGCCTGCGCGCGATCGAATCGGCGCACGGCCTTACCTGGGGAGCCGTCTCGTCGCGCTTCAACTATCGCGATGATCCGCGCGTGCACGTGGTCGCGGTGCGCGTCGCGAAACTCCCGGCAGTCGCCACGCTCCCCGAGGTGCGCCGCTACACTGGATGCGTGTCATGGGTGAAGCTCGACGAGGACGTAGACGTCGCGGGCGCGCAGCCGGTTCTCGACGATGCGTCGTTCGAGGAGCGCATCGCGATGCTTCAGAGCGTGCTTGGCCGAATAGAGTCGTAGGGACGAGTACCTGAACAGCGTGCACGAATCAAACCAATTAACGACGAATCGAACCCGACGCAGGGCGACGTTACTTCTCGCGAGTCGGGTTCGATTCGTGCTTTTTATTGGTTTGATTCGTGAACAGCAGTTGCAGTTGCCTTCGCCCTCAACGCCGAATCCAGCGCCGCCAGGCTCGTATCCCCCGGGGCCGCTCTTCGCGCGAGCGCGAGCGCGCTCCGCGCTGCCACACTATCCCCGATCGCGAGCGAGATCCTCGCCTGCAGCGCGTACCGCACCGCCGGCGGCATCGCGCCCGACGCGGCCGCACTGTCGAGCTCTCGCTGCGCATCCACCTCGCGATGGGACGCGTGCAGCGCGCTCGCGTACGCGTAGCGCAGCCCCGGATCCGCACCGTCCTCCGCAACCGCGCGCGCGTACACCGCGGTGACCGAGTCCGGGCGATCGAGCCTTCCATAGGCATGTGCCAACAGCACGTAACGCAGCGATCCCGCCGGATCGTGCGCGCCAAGAGCATTAATCGTCGCGATCACCGAGTCTGGCCCGCGCCGATCGAGCAGCGCATCGAGATACGCGAGCCGCACCGGCTGCGACTTCGGATGCGCTGACGACGCGTCGCGCAGCACCGCCAGCGCCTCCTCGCCCCGGTCCGTCGTGCGCAGATGCTGCGCGTACTCGAGCGCCAGTGTCTCCCCCGCCGGATAGCGACGATATGCCTCGCCCAGCAGCGCGAGCCCGCGCACGTTGTCGCCACTCCGCCCGACTGCGCGCGCGAGCATCTGATACGGATAGAACGCCGCAGGGTCGTATTCGACTCCGCTCTGGAATAGCCGCTCTTCGCTCGACCACACCGGCACGCGTCTCACCGTCCCGAAGGCGCCAAGCAATACCAGCGCACCCGCCGCCACCATGGCGCTCCGCTGCACCGGCGCAGCCGCGAGCTCCGCCTGCGCGAACGCCCACCCCGCGAGCATCACCACCGCAACCGACGAGAAGAACAATGTCCGCTCGGCCAAGAGCTGCCCGGTGGGCACGAGGATGTTCGACGCAGCGAGGTATCCGAGCACCACCCACCCGATCGCCACCAATGGACGCCGGTCGCCGCGCCGTGCAATCGCCGCGGCAGCAGCGATCATCGCGGCCACGGCAACGATTGCCATGATCGCGACTGTACTCGCCTCGCGATGCGGGAGCACCGTCGTCGGCCCGTAGTGCATCGAGAGGCGCGTCGGCGCGAGCAAAAGATGTGAGACGAGCGGCCACGCCGCCGTCATCGTCCACCACCGCTGCACCATCGTCGCGCCATCGAGCCCCACCGCCAGCGCCGTCGAGGGAGGCGAGTATCCGCCTAGCACCGCGCGCCGCGCGACGATCATGAGCGCGAGCGCCACCGCGCACGCCGTCCACGCGCGCCATCCGCGCACGATTACCGCTCGTGCGCTCCGGGCCGTCGCATCGCCGGGCGCACGCCACCCCCACGCGCACAACGCCGCGATCGCAGGCAACGTCGCCGCCGACTCTTTCGCGCCGAGTGCGACGGTGAAGAGCACTGCGCTCGCGATCGCGCTTCGCCACCCGACCGCCTCGCCTTTCGCGTCGTCGAACGCTCGCACGATCACCATCACGCACGCGATGCTCGCCAGTGCCGCCACCACCTCGGCCGATCCCGCGACATTCGCGACCGACTCGACGTGCAGCGGATGGACCGCGAAGAGAAGCGCGCCGACGAGCGCCGCGCGCTCGGGCAACGCGCGCGCGAGCAATACGAGCACCGCCACCGCGCACACCGCGTACAGCGCGACCGCGTAGAGGTGAAAGAGCCACGGCGCGCCACCGCTCATGTTCCACAGAAGCGCGTACGCGAACTGCACGACGGGACGAAAGAGTCCCGCGCGCCCCCACTCCGCCGGCCAGTACGCCACGTGCCACGCCGCGAGGAGCCCCGAAGGCGAGTGCAGCGCGGCGTTGTTTGCGATGATCGGCCCGTCGTCGTAGACGAAGCCGTAGCCAATCGAGCCGAGATATGGCGCCGCGGATGCGAGCGCGACGAGCAGCATCGCGAGAGTCGTCGGCCGGGCGGCGTGCGGCGCGCGAGGCGTGCCGGAATCGAGAGCGGTCAATGCGGCGGTCGGGAAGGATGCACTGCGAAGAAGTCATCGGAGAGACTGACTCGATCAGCATCCCGTAACCCAACCCGCACCCGGCAGATGCAAAAGTGCCCGGCCATCATTGCGCCGGGCACTTCGAGCAAAGCATGCGACGCAGTTTACGGCGTCTTCTTCTTGAGCGTGTCGCCCTTCGCCGTCACAGGCGCCGGCTGATCCGGCGACAGCTTGGTGGCGTTCGGTCCGAGGGTCGACTTGCCGCTCGAATCGGTCATGCCAGACTGTGACTGGTTCTGCACGCCCTTGGACGAGTCGGCACTCATGCTCGAGCCACCCATCGTTCCCGAGCTATTGCTCATCGCGCCCGTGCTGTCCGACGCGGGCGCAACAGCGCCACCAACTGACGTCGTATCCGTCGCGGCGCTCTTGTCTCCCTTGCTGCATGCGGCAACCGCTACGAGGGTTGCCATAATCGCGATGCGCTTCATCAAAGCCTCCGTCAAGTAAAATAAATCAGTGAGCGCCGCGCGACTCCAGCGCGTCCATGCACTCGTAGGCACTCCACGAGTTACAAATCGCAATAACCGGACCCCCGAGGGCCATAGATGCGAGAAGGGCGCAACCCGTGAGAGTTGCGCCCTCGAAAACCGCTCCAAGCAGCCAGTTACGGCTTCTTGGTCATCTTCGCTGTGTCCTTCTTCACAGTCGTATCGGTCTTGGTCGTCGTCGTCGTGGTCGTCGTCGACGTCATCGCGCTGTCGTGCTTCGTGGTATCCATCATAGCCGGCGCGGGGCTCATGGCAGGAGCAGCGACGGCGGTGTCAGCCGGAGCGGCATCCTTGGCTTTACACGCGGCAATCGCGAGAACGGCAGCAACGACGGCAAGGCGCTTCATCGAAACTCTCCTTTTGGAGGGCGGTATGTGGTCGACTCTTCGTCCGAGCACGAGCGTTGTTGCTATGCCAGGAGCGAGCGGCGGTTAATTTGCCTCCAGAACATACGCTGTCAAGAGACGCTGCGCCATGGAGATAGAGCACTTTATGCGACGCGCCGCCGCCTTTGTGATGCAGCGCGCATCCGCAGATTGCTCCGCTCGGCACGCAAAATCGCGCTCCAAGCGCGTAATGCATTAATGCACAAGACCTTACGTGCATTGCCATCGTTCTGACTCTGCACGACGAATTTTCCTCCCGTTGGCGTCAACAATTTCTTGCGGTATCCTGAGGAAATGAAACAGCCCCTCGCCACCGACACTCCTCGAGCCGCGCGCGCCGATTTCACTCAGCCCGGCGACACGCACGAGGGCGACACGATCGTGCGCGGCGCGTGCCCGCACGACTGCCCTGACGCCTGCGCGATGCTCGTGACGATTCGCGATGGACGAGCGATTCGCGTCGCCGGTGATCCGGATCACCCATTTACGCGCGGTTTTCTTTGCGCGAAGGTGAATCGCTACCTCGAGCGCACGTACCACAATCAGCGCCTGATGCATCCGCTGCGGCGCGTCGGCAAGAAGGGTGAGGGGCGCTTCGAGCGCATCACGTGGGACGAGGCGCTCGACGAAGTCGCCTCGCGGCTCGGCGAGATCGCGCGCTCCGCCGACGGTCCGCAGGCGATCCTCCCCTATTCGTACTCCGGCACCCTGGGACTCATCCAGGGTGACACGATGGACCACCGCTTCTTCCATCTGCTCGGCGCGTCGATGCTCGATCGCACCATCTGCTCGACGGCAGGCGGCGCGGGATTGCGGATGACGCTCGGCGCGAGCATTGGCGCCGATCCCGAGGGGATTCCCGAGAGCGATCTCGTGCTCCTCTGGGGAACGAACACCCTCACCTCGAATCCGCATCTCTGGCCCTTCGTGCGCGAGGCGCGCGAGCGCGGCGCGCGCGTGCTCGCCATCGATCCGCTCCGCACGCGCACCGCCGATCAGTGCGACGAGTGGATCCCGATCAAGCCCGGCACCGACGCCGCGCTCGCCCTCGGTCTCATGCACGTGCTCTTCGCCGAGACGCTCGAGGACGCCGACTATCTCGAGCGCTACACCATCGGCGCGAGTGCGCTGCGTGCGCGTGCGGCCGAGTACACGCCCGAGCGCGTGTCGGCGATCACGGGAATTCCGGCGGAGCGTATCATCACCCTCGCGCGCGAGTACGGGCGCGCGAAGGCGGTGTTCGTGCGCATCAACTATGGATTGCAGCGGCACGCTGGCGGCGGCATGGCCGTGCGCACGATCGCCTGTCTTCCGGCGGTGACCGGGCATTGGCGCCGCGCGGGCGGCGGCGTGCAACTGTCGTCGAGCGGAAACTTTCAGTTCAATCGCGCGAAGCTCTTTCGCCCCGATCTCTCGCCGCCCGTGCGCACGATCAACATGATCCGCCTGGGCGAGGCGCTCAACACGCCCGACGCCGGCGTGGGCGGACCACCCGTGCGCGCGCTCGTGGTTTACAACTCCAATCCGGCGGCGGTCACCCCCGATCGAAACGCGGTCGTGCGCGGTCTCGCGCGCGAAGATCTGTTCACCGTCGTGCTCGAGCACTTCCAAACCGACACCGCCGACTGGGCCGACATCGTGCTCCCGGCAACGACGCAGCTCGAGCATTGGGACGTGCACTACTCGTACGGGCATCACTACGTCACGCTCAACCGCCCGTCAATCGCGCCCGAGGGCGAGTGCAAGCCGAACAGCGAGATCTTTCGACTGATCGCCGCGCGCATGGGCATCGATCATCCCGTGATGCGCGACGACGACGTCGAGCTCATTCGCCAGGCGCTCGATTCCGAGAGCGACAAGTTGGACGGCGTCACGCTCGAGGAGCTGCTCGAGAAGGGATACATGCGCCTCAACGTGCCGCGTCCCTACCTCCCCTTCGCGACCGGGAATTTCCCCACCCCGAGCGGGAAGTGCGAGCTCTATTCGCAGCGACTCGCGGACATGGGGATCGATCCGGTGCCGACGTACACGCCGCCGTACGAATCGGTCGATAGCTCGCCCGAGCTCGCGGCGCGCTTCCCGCTCTCGCTCATCTCATCGCCGGCGCACCAGTTTCTCAACTCGTCGTTCGTGAACGTCGACGCGCTGCGCCGCGCCGCGCGCGAGCCCGAGCTGATGATTCATCCCGAAGACGCGACTGCCCGCTCCGTGCTCAATGGTACGCGCGTCGAGGTGCACAACGATCGCGGGAGCTTCAGCGCCGTCGCGCGCGTGTCCGACGCGGTGAGCGAGGGCACGGTGTGGTCGCCGTCGATCTGGTGGACGAAGTTCTCGTCGGACGGCCGCAACGCCAACGACACGACTTCGCAGCGCGAGACCGACCTCGGCCACGGGCCAGTGTTCTACGACAATCTGGTGGAGGTCACGGCCGTCTCCACGCAGGACTAGCGGATGACGGCGCCAATGCAGTAGGCTGAAAGCTCGACCTGTTTTCACCCTGTAGCACCGGAGCTGCTCGTGTCGTCGTCGCACCCGGAAACACTCGGCGCCCTCAAGCGGTCGCCGTTCGCCAGCGCATCCATGGCTCGTCGCTCGGTCAAGGACGAAGTGCGAGCCAATCTCCTCGCCCGCCTCGCCAAGGGCGGGCCGATCTTCGCCGGCGTCGTTGGCTACGACGAGACGGTCGTCCCGCAGATTGTGAACGCGCTCCTCTCGCGCCACAATTTCATTCTGCTCGGGCTGCGCGGCCAGGCGAAGTCGCGCATTCTGCGCGCGCTGTCGACGCTGCTCGACGATGTGATTCCGGCGGTGGCGGGGAGCGAGATCAACGACAATCCGTTCGCGCCGATCTCGAAGTTCGCGCGCATGCGCATCGCCGAAATGGGCGACGACACGCCGATCGCCTGGCTCGAGCGCGACTCGCGCTACGTCGAGAAGCTCGCGACGCCGGACGTGACGATCGCCGACGTCATCGGCGACGTCGATCCCATTCGCGCGGCGCGCGGCGGTCACGTGCTTGCCGACGAGCTTACGATCCACTACGGTATGCTCCCCCGCGCGAACCGCGGCATCTTCGCGCTCAACGAGCTTCCCGATCTCGCGGGGAAGATCCAGGTCGGCCTCTTCAACATCATGCAGGAAGGGGACGTCCAGATCAAAGGCTATCCCATTCGCCTGCCGCTCGATGTGCTGATCTGCTTCACCGCGAACCCCGAGGACTACACGGCGCGCGGCAAGATCATCACGCCGCTCAAGGACCGCATCGGCAGCGAGATCATGACGCACTATCCCGAATCCGTGGAGCTCGGGATGGCGATCACGCAGCAGGAAGCGTGGGCGACTCGCGGCGGACTCCAGGTGCGCGTCCCCGACTTCATCTCGGAAGTGATCGAGCGCATCGCGTTCGAGGCACGCATGGACAAGCGCATCGACAAGCGCTCCGGCGTGTCGCAACGCATGCCGATCTCCGTGCTCGAGAACGCGATCTCGAACGCCGAGCGGCGCTCGCTGCTCACGGGCGAGTGCGATGCGGTGCCGCGCATCAGCGACATCTACGCCGCGCTCCCGGCGATCACGGGAAAAATCGAGCTCGAGTACGAGGGTGAGCTCGTGGGCGGCCACGCGATCGCGCACGAGCTGATACGCCGGGCCGCGGACGCGACGATGCACGAGCGCGCGGGTTCGCTGAACACGGACGACATGGTGATGTGGTTCGACCAGGGAAACGCGCTGCAGGTGGACGGCGATGTGTCGTCCGGCGCGATGGTCGAGGGCTTTCAGCGCATTCCGGGGCTGCTCGATGTCGTGTACGAGAGCGGGCTCGGAGAAAGCGGCGATGCGTCGGTCGTCGCGGCGGCATCGGAGCTGGTGCTCGAGGCGCTGGTCGCCCGCAAGAAGATCTCGCGTTCCGATTCGGGGCAGTACAGCCGCGCCCAGCCTCCGGAGCGTCGCCGGCCGAATCAGGATCTCTTCGGCGGCGGCATGATGGCGTGATGGACCTTCCGGCGAGCGACCAGCAGGAGTCGCTCGAGGCGGATGATCGCCTCGACGCCGGACTCACCGTACGCGCGGCCACGATGGCGGACCTCGCCGTCGTGATCGAGCTCCGGCTCGCGCTGCTTCGCGAGCACTCGGAAAATCCGATCTACCGCCGGCTACGCCCCGACGCCCCCGCGCGCGCGAGCCGCCTCTTCGCCGCGCAGCTGCGGTGCGAGCGCGAGGTGACCTTCCTCGCCGAAAGTGATGGATCGGCGGTGGGCATCCTGCGATGCGTCGCCAGCGCAGGGCTGCCGCTCCTCTTCCCCGCCAGGCATGGCTACATCTCCTCGGTGTACGTGGTGCCGAGCGCGCGGCGGCACGGCGTGCTGCGCGCGCTTTTTACAGCAGCCATTGGCTGGTGCCGCGAGCGCGGGCTGCGCGAGGCACGGCTGCACAACACTGTCGAAAACGAGACCGCGAACGCGGTGTGGGATGCGCTCGGCTTCCACGTCGTCGAACATCTGCGAGTCTGCCATCTCAGCTGACCTCCTCGATCACAACTAAATGCCACTGATCACCGTCTCGCGGATGGTCGGTGCGGGCGGCGCCGAGCTGGCCGCCCGCGTCGCCGCGCTCCTCGGCTGGCAGCTCGTCGACAACGAGCTCGTCGACTCCGTCGCGCAGCGGCTCGGCGTCCCCGTGGCCGAAGTCGTGGAGCGCGAAGAGAAAGTACCGACGCTGGTGCAGCGCATCGCGGATGCGCTCGCGCTGGGCGCGCCCGAGGTGCTCACCGGGCGGCCGACGACGCTCCCGCCGAGCGAAGAGCGCATCCTCGAGGTGACGGCGAACGTGATCCACGAGGCGGTAGCCGCGGGCCCGACCGTGGTCGTGGGACGCGGCGCGCAGTGGGTGTTGGGCGAGCGAGAGGACTCGCTGCACGTGTTCTGCTACGCGGCGCGCTCCGAGCTCGCTGCGCGCGTCGCGGCGCGCTTGTCACTCTCGCTCAAGGACGCGGAAAAATACGTTGTCGAGAGCAACAAGCAGCGGGAGCAGTACGTTCGCTCCCACTGGGATCGGTCATGGCTCGCGCACGAGAACTACCATCTCTGCCTCAACACCGGCTGGCTCGGCATCGATCGCGCGGCGTCGATCGTGGTGCAGGTCGCGCGCGAGCATTTCGGGTAGTCGCTTACAGCCCCTTCAACTCCTTCCGCGACCCGAACACCCACATCGCGAAGCACAGCAGCACTCCGCCGCCAATCCCGATCGCCGCCGGCGCCCCCAGCGCCGACGCCACGCTCCCCGACAGCACCGAGCCCACCGGCGCCATCCCCACGAACACGAACGCGTACGCCGACATGACGCGCCCGCGGAGGTTGTCCGGCGTGATCGTTTGCAGCAGCCCGTTGGCGAGCGCGTTGTTCAGGATCATCGTCATCCCGGTGAAGAACAGGATCGCGGTGCTCACCCAGATATTGCGCGAAAATGAGAAGGCGATGAGCAGCATGCTGAATGCGAACGCCGACCCGGCGAGCACCTTCCCCCGGCGCACGCGCCGCCCCACCATCGCGAGCGCGAACGCGCCCGTCACCGCGCCCAGCCCAACGCTCGCGAGCAGCAGTCCGTACGTGCGCGCCGTGCCGTGCAGCGTGTCGCGCGCGATCACCGGCATCAGCACGAGATACGGAATGCCGAAGATGGAGTACACCGTCACCATGCTCATGAGCAGTGACACTTCGCGCGACTTCCGCATGAAGCGAATGCCCTCGATCAACCCTTCCGTGGGCGAGAGCGCGGTCTCCACGATCGGCTTCGGCGGCAGCTTGATGCGGAAGAGGCTGAGCAGCACGAGCAGATAGCTCAGCGCATTCGCCGCGAAGCACCACGCGAGTCCGAAGCGATCGATGATGATCGCCGCCAGACTCGGCCCCGCGATGCGCGCGAGATTGAATCCGCTCGAGTTCAGGGCAATCGCATCGACGACATCGTCGCGCCCCACCAGCTCGACCATCAGCGCCTGGCGCGTCGGAATGTCGAACGCGCTCGCGACGCCGCCGAAGAGCGCGATCCCGATCAACACTTCGATGGTGACGTGTCCGGTCCAGTTGAACCACCAGAGCAGCGTCGCCTCGAACAGGAGCAGCGCCTGCGTGATGCGCACGAGGACGAGCTTGTCGCGCCGATCCGCGAGCACCCCCGCGTAGAGCGTGAACAGAAGCACCGGAAGCGATCCCGCCGCCGCCTCCACGCCCACCAGAAAGGGGCTGTTCGTGATCTGCAGAACCACCCACCCCAGCGCCACCTGCTGCATCCAGGTGCCCACCAGCGAGCCCGTCTGTCCGAACCAGAAGATCCGAAAATTCCGGTGCTTGATGAGCACCGAAAACGGATTCCGGTAGCGCGGCGCGGCGATCGCCCCCGAGGGTGTGCCGCGCGGCGGTGTGAGCGTCGTCGGTGGAGCGGAGTCGATCATCCCGAGGGGTTGCAAGGTCCCGGCGTGAGTGTCATCCTGCGATCGGACACCCCGCTGGCCGCTCCCGCATTTCCAAGCGCGTTTGCGACCATCACAACCTACTGCCGTCCACTCCGCTGCGCTTTCACACGTACGGCAAGTTCAGCCCGCAGATGGCCGACGCCATCGACCTCCAGTCGCTCCTCGATAAACTGGCGGATTTTCTGCTGCAATCGGGCTTCGCCGGCGGCAAAATGCAGAGTCCGTATTGGGACGACATGAGCCAGGAGCAGGATCGCTCCATGGACGCGCTCCGCGAGGCGATCCTCAACGCCCTGATGGAGAGCGGACAGTTCACCGCCGAGATGCTCGAGGCGCTGCGCGGCGACGGCAAGGACGACGGCGAAAGCGCCGAGAAGCTCGCCAAGCTGCTCGATGACATCATCTCGAAGCTCGTCGAGGAGGGCTATCTCAACGTCGACGCGCCGCCGCAGATGCCCGCCAGCCACCAGCCCGTCACCGGCCCCGGCGGCCTCGCGCACGCTGCCTCGAAGGACGTGCAGTTCTCGCTCAGCGAGAAAGGCATCGACTTCCTCGGCTTCAAGACCCTCCGCTCCCTCCTCGGCTCACTTGGCCGCTCGAGCTTCGGCAGCCACGACACGCCCTACCAGGCAACGGGGATCGAGGCGGATGGCTCGAGCAAGGAGTACGAGTTCGGCGACACGCTCAACCTCGACGTGAACGCCACGCTGCAGAACGCGCTCATCCGCAACGGCAATCTCGACGTTCCCATCGACCTCGACTACGGCGATCTCATGGTGCGCCAGGCCGAGTATCGCTCGTCGTGCGCGACGGTGCTCCTGCTCGACACCTCGCACTCGATGATTCTCTACGGCGAGGATCGCTTCACGCCCGCGAAGAAAGTCGCGCTCGCGCTCACGCATCTCATCCGCACGCAGTTCCCCGGCGACACGATCCGCGTCGTGCTCTTTCACGACTCCGCCGAGGAGATTCCGCTCAATCGACTCGCGCACGCCCAGGTCGGCCCCTATCACACGAATACGGCGGAGGGACTCAAGCTCTCGCGCCGCATTCTCATGTCGCAGAAGAAGGACATGCGACAGATCGTGATGATCACCGACGGCAAGCCGAGCGCGCTCACGATGCCCAACGGAATGATCTACAAGAACTCCATGGGGCTCGACGCGATGGTCACCTCTGCCACGCTGCGGGAGGTCGCCGACTGCCGCCGCTCCGGCATCGTGATCAACACCTTCATGCTCGCGCGCGACCGCGCACTCATCGAGTTCGTGAAGCGCATGTCCGCGATCAGCCGCGGCAAGGCGTACTTCACGAACACGATGACGCTCGGTCAGTTCATTCTCATGGATTTCCTGAAGCGGAAGACGCGGAAGGTGTCGTAGCTCCGTTCGTCGCCGGGAGGTTCTCCGCCTTCCACCGCATCGCCGTGAAGATGCGCGTGCGTCCGCTCGGATGGTCGTAGAAAATCTTCTCCTCCCACGGCCCCGGATCGAGCTTCCGATACTCGCTGAGCTTGATCGCGATCTGCGCGAAGCCGTCCGGCTGCCGCGCCGTGTTGAGCCCGAACACATCCGCCTCGTATTCCGCCGTGCGCGTGAGCGTGTTCGTCACCGGTGTGATCACGAAGGAATACGCAGCGAAGAGCAACAGGACCAACGGTAGCCCGGCGGGATCGCCGATCCCACGAATCTGCCACGTCGCCTCGTAGCGCGCGCGCAGCCGCTCGAACAACCACGCGACCACCGCGAAGCCGATGACGATGAGGATGCCGAGCTCCATCGTCTCCTTGTAGACGTGATTGAGCACGTAGTGCCCCATCTCGTGCCCCATTACGGCCTCGATCTCCTCGAGCGACGCACGGTTGAGCAGGTTGTCGTTGAGCGTGATGCGCTCCGTCCCCATCGCCCCGCTCACGTTCGCGCTGATCCGCTTGGTCTGCTTCGACGCATCGATCTCCCACACATCCGTCGCGCCGATGCCGTTCTGCCGCGCGAGCCGCAGGATCGGGTCGACCACTCGCGCATCCGCGAGCTTTTTCGGCGAATTGAAGATGGGCGTGATCAGCACGGGTCCGGCGACGACACCGAGGAACGCGAAGGCGACTCCCGCCAGCGCTCCCCACACCCACCACGTGCGCGGCAGCTTGCGCACGATCGCATACAGCACCGCGATCAGCAGCACGCCGAACACGAGCGAAATGCCGAACCCTTTCGCCTGTTCCATGAGCCATGCGCCAAGTCTGAGATTCGACAGCCCATACGAGTGCTCGCGCACGAACCCCTCGTAGATGACCCACGGCAGCGCCACCACCGTCGTCACCGCGATGAAGAGCACACCGTACAACACGCTCTGAAGCGTCGGAGACTTCGTCATCCGCTCCGCAGCGTTCCGCATGCGCGCCGAGAGCCCTGTTGCAAGTAATGCGATGTAGATCACAGCGGTGATCACAAAGTCCCAGAGAATCAGCCAGTAGCCGCCCTCGAAGTACGCGTCCGACTTCGCTTTCTTGTCGCTCGGAAGCGTCGCGAGATAGGCGCGCGTCGCCACCTCGGGATCGAGGTGCCCGTTCACCGCCTGCGCCCCAACAGGCGGGGTGGCCAACTTCGGCGACGCCCCGGAGACTTGCGCAACTACAGCGGCCGGGAGAGCGGACAGCACGCAGACGAGCGCGGCTATGAAGAGAGTGCGAACCAAAGTCATGGAATCGTGGTAGAAGGAAGACCCTGCACCGAATTCGGCGGACGATTCGTCGACCCTACGCCCCTCGCTTCAGTGAAGTTACATTCGCTTTTGAACGCTGTTACGCCAGCCGTTCGTGCTCCGTCCTCTCACTGTACCGCGCGTGACGCTCCACGGGTGGTGCTCTCCACCGTGCACCGCGCCGGTACCTGATGCCTTCTCCGCTCCGATCCAACGACCAGTCGGCCCCTCCCCGCGAGCGGCGAAACTGGAAGCTCCGACCATTTTTGTCCATCGCGCTCAAGCGCGGCCCCGTTCGCTACTGGACCGGTGGCGCGCTCATCGTAGCCGCAATCGCTGCCGTCCTCGTTTGGCGTTTTCCGCCCGCCACGCTCCGCAGCGACGCAACCGTCCCGTATTCCGACGCCGCCCAGGCCCTTAGCTCCCGTCAGGTGTCGACGCTTATCATCACCAACGATGGCGAGCGACTGCTCCTCTCGTTGCGCTCGCCCCGCGTCGTCGACGGCCGCCAAATCCGCACTGTCGAAGCGACCGTTCCCGCGCGCGCCGTGTCGCTCGTCGATCTCGAGCGATGGGCCGCAGCGGGCACCATCGTGCGCGTCGACGACTCGGACGTGAGCACCACTGAGCGCCTCATTCGGATCGTGAGCGTGCTCCTCGTGCTCTCGCTGCTCGTCGGATACGCGCTCCATCACCGCGGCGCACTCGGCGTCAACCGTTTCGCGCCTTCGCCGGCCTCGCGTCACCTTACGCTCGCAGACGTCGGCGGCGCACGCGAAGCGCAGGCGGATCTGCGCGACGTCATTGCCTATCTCAAGAGTCCCGACCGATTTCTCGCGATGGGAGCGCACTGCCCGAAGGGTGTGCTGCTCGTCGGCCCGCCGGGCACTGGAAAGACGCTCCTCGCGCGCGCGGTCGCGGGCGAGGCGGGGTGCCCGGTGATCGTCGCCGCAGGCTCCGACTTCAACGAGATGTACGTCGGCATCGGCTCGCGCCGAGTGCGACAGCTTGCCAAGCAGGCGCGCGACGCCGCCCCGTGCATCGTCTTCATCGATGAGTTCGACTCTCTCGGTGGACGCCGCGGTCGCCCGAACCGCTCCGGCGAAGAAGAGGTCACGCTCAACCAGCTGCTCGTCGAGATGGACGGCATGGCGGCGAACAACGGCGTCATCTGGATGGCCGCGACCAATCGCGAGGACATGCTCGACCCCGCCGTGCGTCGCCCCGGCCGCTTCGATCGCGTCGTCGAGGTTCCGCTCCCTACCGCCGTCGATCGTCTCGAGATCCTCAAGATCCACGCGTCCCGCAGCAGGCTCGCGAAGGACGTCGATCTCGAGCGCCTCGCGCAGCTCACCGTCGGTCACTCCGGCGCCGAGCTCGCGAATCTGCTCAACGAGGCCGCGATCATCGCCGTGCAGGACACGGGCGACGTCATCACCAACGCACACGTCGAGCAGGCGCGCGACAGAATTCTTCTCGGTCGCGTGCGCTCCGGCATGGTGATCAACGATCAGGAGCGCCGGCTCATCGCGCTGCACGAATCCGGTCACGCCGTGGTGGGCATGGTCGCGTGCCCGGAAGATCGCCTGCACAAGATCACCATCGAGCCGCGCGGCCGCTCGCTCGGCGCCGCACACTTCTCGCCGGAGGCCGATCGCCACCTGCATCCGCGGCGCTACCTCGAGGGGATCATCGCCAAAGCACTCGGCGGACGCGCCGCGGAGCTCGTCTTCCTCGGCCCCGACGCGGTCACCACCGGCGCCGGCAGCGATCTCGTGCAGGCGACGGGGATTGCGCGTCGCATGGTCGCCGAGTTCGGGATGAGCGATGCCATCGGCCTCGTGAGCGCGGATCCGCAGGCACAGGGCGGCAACGTGAGCGGCCAGCTGCAAGGCGAGATCGACACCGCCATTCGCACACTCATGGCCGCGCAGGCCGCGCGCGCCGAGGCGATCGTGCGCCAGCATCGCAATGCGGTCGAGGCGCTGGCAACGGCGCTCGTCGAGCGCGAGGTGCTCACCGCCGAAGAAGCGTACGCGATGGCGGAGTCGTACGGCGTCGAGACGGGACGGAGCGAAAGTCTCGTCTAACGCGCATCGATTCGATCAGAGCCTCGTCACCACCGGCAGCTCGAGCTCGAAGAAGAATCGCGTTCCGTTCGTCTCGCTCGTCTCGACGCCGAGCGTGCCGCCCATCGCGGCCACGAGCTTGCGGCAGATCGAGAGTCCGAGCCCCGCGCTCGAGAACACGTGGTCGCCCGGATCGCGGCGGCGAAAGGGATCGAAGAGAGAGCTCATCACCTGCGGCGGAATTCCGCGCCCGGTGTCGCGCACGGAGAACTCCAGCCGCGAGCGCGACGGCGCTCGCACCGAAATCTCGACGTGCCCGCTCGACGTGAATTTGAGCGCGTTCGTCGTGAGGTTGAGCAGCACCCGATTGAGCGCGCCCGGATGTCCCACGCGAAAATCCGCATCGGGCGGATTGAGCCGCATCGTGAGCCCCTTCTCTTCCGCCAGCGGCAGCACGATGTCGTGCACGCTGCGGAGAATCGCGAGCACCGAGAATGCCTCGGCCTTGGGATCGATGAGGCGATCGCCGCCGCGCGCGAATGCGATCACGTCGCTCGCGACGGTGCTCAGCCCGAACGCCGCGCTGTAGATGAGGCCGAGCTGGCGCTCCTGCACCGCGTTCACGTCGCCACTCTGCCCCTTGCGAAGCGCCTCGGCGAGAAAGAGGATCGACGCGAGCGGCGAGCGCAGGTCGTGTCCCACTTCCACGAGCAGCTCGAGCCCGCCCGGGCCCGCGAGTCGCGCGCTGAAGCGGTGCGCGTCATCATTTTCGATGATTCGATGCACGCGCTCCACGGCACCGAAAATTCGGAGAACGTCGGTGGCGCTCACGCTGGCATCCGCAGCGCCGAGCTCGGAGAGGAGACACGCGCGCAGTATGTCGAGCGCGAGCGGCGCCGGCGCCGGCGGATGCGTGCGCGGCTCCGCGCGCGGGTCGATGGCCGCAGCGCGCACGGCGTCACTCACCCACGCGATGCTGTCGCGCAGATCGGCGTCGTGGTGCGCGGACTGCGCGGCCGCGGCGATCTCGCGCATCGCGCGCGCGCCCGCGTGCGCGAGCGCCTCCCCGAGCGCGCTCGGAAGAGCGCTGGGCGCGTTGCTGTCATCGAGATTCACCGGCGCGTCATCGCCCTCGTGAGGCTGCGTCGATGAAATGGAATCGGTCATGTCGACTTTCGGGTCCCTTCGACAGCGATCACTCGCGCGTCCCCGACAGCTCGTCACGACGCACGTTGTGCTTCTCCATGAGCCGATAGAGCGTTGTCCGGTCGATGTTCGCAAGGCGCGCCGCGCGCGACATGTTGCCCCCCGCGCGCGCCGAGAGACGCGAGAGATACTCGCGCTCGAACTCGGCGATCAGCCGGTCCTTCGCGGCGTGATAGGGCTCGTCCATGATCGCGCTCGACATCGTGCTGCGCGCCGGCGACGAGTTTCCATCCTCGTACGCGGGGATGTCCTGCGGCTGGATCGGCTGTCCCGCCTCCGCGAGCACCGCCACGTGCTCGATGACGTTCTGCAGCTCGCGCACGTTCCCGCGCCATTGCCGCGTGCGCAGAAATTCCATGCTGTTTTCGGTGAGCTTGGGCAGCGTGTCGTCCGCGCCGCGGTGCCGGTCCCAGTAGTAGGCCAGGAAGTGATTGGCGAGCAGCGCGATGTCCTCGTGACGCTCGCGAAGCGGCGGCAGCTTGATCGGCACCACGCGCAGGCGATAGAACAGATCCTCGCGCAGAATCCCCGCGTTCACCGCCTCCTGCGGATCGCGGTTCGTCGCCGACACGAAACGCACATCCACAGTCGCATCCTGCTGCTCGCTGCCCACGCGCCGCACCACGCCATCCTGCAACACGCGGAGCAGCTTCGCCTGGATCGGGTGCGACATCTCGGTGAGCTCGTCGAGAAAGAGCGTCCCGCCGTTCGCGGTCTCGAGCAGCCCGGGCTTGTCACGATCGGCGCCCGTGAACGCGCCTTTGCGATGCCCGAACATCTCGCTCTCGAGCAGCGGCTCGGGGAGCGCGGCGCAGTTGATCGGCACGAGCTTCCGGCTCGCGCGGCGACTGTGGTGATGGATGAACTGCGCGATCACTTCCTTGCCGGTGCCGCTCTCGCCGGTGATCATCACCGACGCATCGGTGGGCGCGACTTTGCGCGCGAGCTCCACGGCCTTGCGAAAGGCGGGCGCGACGCCGAGCAGGGTGATCTTGTCGCTGTTGCCGTTCTGCTGCACGAGCTGCTGGCGCAACGCCTTCGTCTCGCGAGTGACCATCACCGCATGCGAGGCACGCCCCACGAGCACCTGCAGGTGCGTGGCCGAGAAGGGCTTGGGGAGATAGTCCCAGGCGCCGGCGCGCAGCGCCTCGATGCTCGACGACACGCTCGGGTTGCCCGTCATCACGACCACGATCGTCTCGCGGTGCGTCTCGAGCGTCGCCTTGAGGATGTCGATGCCGGAGATCGGCTGGAGGTAGAGGTCCACCAGGACGATGTCGAACTTGCGGCGGCGCACGACCTCGAGCGCCTCGTCCCCGCGGCCGACGAAGGTGACGTTGTAGCCATCGAGCTCGAGCACGCTTGCGCACCCCTCCCGCAGCGTCCGATCATCGTCGACGACGAGGATGCGAATGTCGGCCTTCACCGCGGCTGGAATCGCGAGGGGATCGCGACCGACGCGGGACGAAGGTGCCGCCACATCTACTGGCGGGGAGGGTAGCAGGGGGGCCGTCATTATGATCTCCTCATGCGCGAGCGATCGGGATCGTGGTGCCAGCGGGCGGCTTCCAGCAGGCGTCCTACCTTATATGATGACCTTGTGCGGCCATGCGTCACATTATGTGAGTGCCGTGCACCACCTACCGAGAATTCTGTCGCTCCGATACAGCGAATCACCTGTTTGACGAATAAAATGTTCCATATGCGCGACAGCTCTGTCGCTGGCCGACGACAGCAGGTTCGGCAACCATACTACACAATCTGCGGCGTGCGCGCCACTCCGGGCGCGCGCGAACGCGACGCGATCGCTACTATTAGTGGTGAGAACGCGCTCGCGAAGCAGTTCGGGCAGCGACGGCGCGATGAAGGCATGCCGTTCGTTGGGCCTGATATTGCATCCCCGCGCCCTGACAGCTGTTCGTTCGAGGCACGCCCAGTTGGCGCGATACGAGGCCTTAAACGATTATTGGCCCCGCATCTCCTAATCCAGCATACTCGTCGATGACCGCACCGCAATTTCCGTCGAATCTCCCAGTCGAGCCCAATCGCGACCCCACATCGGTCGCCTACGGACAGAACTATCAGCCGACATGGGCCCAGCAAGCGCCCATTGATGAGCCGGGAATCGCGTGGATGCGCTACTTCTCGGCGCTCAAACGCTACAAGTGGCTCATTTTGTTGGTCGCGCTGGCAGGAACAGGAATCGGCTACGGAGTCACGCAGTTCATGGCGCCGGCGTATCAGACCACGGGCACGGTCTGGATTTCCGAGGATGTACGGAGCAACAACGGCGACGGCGGGCAAGGCCCAATCCAGGGTCAGCCGCTCGTCTCGCCCGGCGCGTGGGCGGATCTGATCAAGAGCTCGTCGATCATGGACAACGTGGTCCGCAAGCTCTCGCTTTATCTGTGGCCGGACTACGCGCGCGACTCCTCGGTGTTCGCCGGCTTCCAGTCGCGCCCCGGACTGCGTGCGGGATCGTACGCGCTCGCCACCGATGCGACCAACTCGAAGTACACGCTGTCGACGAAGGACGGCAAGGTCGTCGAGAGCGGGATCCCGGGCGACTCCGTCGGACGCACCGTCGGCTTCGGATGGAAGCCGGCCGCGAACGTGCTCGGACCGTCGCGCGTGGTGCCCTTCACTGTCGTGAATCCGCGCGACGTGTCGTCGGGGCTCATGACGCGCATCGACGTCACGCTTCCGCAGAACAGCCAGTTCATCAAGCTCACGCTCTCCGGGACACAGGCGCACCGCACCGCGATGATCCTCAACGGGATCATGCGGGAGTTCGTGAACACCGCCGGTGAGCTCAAGCGCCGCAATCTCACCGAAGAGTCGCGCGCTCTCGCCGACCAGCTCGACACCGCGTCGCGCGCGCTGCGCTCTTCCGAATCCGCGCTCGAGGCGTTCCGCAAGAACACCATCACGCTGCCATCCGAAGCGATAATGGCCGCGCCCGCGACGGGAATGGGCGTCGGCGCCGGCCAGACGGGCACCGATCCGATGATCGGGAACTACTTCGGACAGAAGGCGCAGTACCTCACGGTGCAGCACGATATCGCGGCGCTGCAGGCCATCGCCCGCAACCCGAGCACCATCTCGCCGGATGCCTTCATTGGCATCCCGTCGGCGCAGAGCTCAGTCGCGCTGCAATCGACATTGCAGGATCTCAGCAAGCGCGAGGCTGCACTGCGCGCCGCGCGCGAGAGCTACACCGACGAGCACCGCATCGTGCAGGATCTGCGTCAGTCCGTGCAGACGCTGCGCACGCAGACGCTGCCGCAGGTGCTCACGCAGCTGATCACCGAGCTGCAGGGGCGTGGCGCTGATCTCAATCGCCAGATGGCGAGCGCGTCGAACGAGCTGCAGAACATTCCGCCGCGCACGATCGAGCAAATGCGCCTGCAGCGCGATGTCGTGTCGCGCTCGTCGCTCTACTCGATGCTGCAGCAGCGGTACGCGGAGACGAAGCTGGCCGAGGCGGGTGCGATTCCCGACGTGAGCATCCTCGACACCGCAGTTGCGCCGCTCGCGCCCACGAAGAACACGGCGCCCACGATCCTGCTGCTCGCGCTGGTCGCCAGCTTCGGCGCTTCTATCGGGCTCGCGCTGCTGCTCGACCACACGGATCCGCGCCTGCGCTATCCCGACCAGGTGACGCGTGAGCTCGGCCTCTCGATCCTCGGCGCCGTGCCCACGATCAGGCGCTCGCGCGCCGGCGATCCCGATCCCGAGGAAGCGGCGCAGGTGATCGAGTCGTTCCGCACGATCCGCATGGCGATCACGAATCAGTACGACGCGAGCGGCTCCGCGATGCTCACGGTCTCGAGCCCGGGCGCCGGCGATGGCAAGTCGCTCGTCTGCTCGAACCTCGCGTTGTCGTTCGCCGAGGCGGGCTATCGCACGGTGCTCGTCGATGGAGACACGCGTCGCGGGCAGCTGCACGCGATGTTCGGCGCGAACCGTCGTCCCGGCCTGCTCGATCTCCTCGGCGGCGATGCGCCGTTCGAGGCCGTGCTGCGCTCCACCACGCACGACCGCCTCACGCTCATCCCGTGCGGCACGCGCCGCCATCGCGGCCCCGAGCTGCTGCACTCACAGGCGATGTCGCAGTTCATCGCCGAGCTTCGCCGGCGCTACGATGTGGTCGTCGTCGACAGCCCGCCGCTGGGCGCCGGCGTCGATCCGTTCGTGCTCGCCGCGGCGACGCAGAACATGCTGATCGTATTGCGCACGGGCGCGACCGACCGGAAGATGGCCGAGAGCAAGCTGAAGCTGCTCGACCGGCTCCCGGTGCGCATGCTGGGTGCGGTGCTCAACGACATTCGCGCGCAGGGTGAGTACAAGTACTACTCGTACCTGTACGGCTACACCACGAGCGAGGATGACGATCTGCCGCGTACCTCGCCGCAGGTGGGCGAGCTTACAGGGCGAACCTGACGGGCGAGCTGTCGAAGGCGCGCAGCTCGCCGCGCTCGGCGTCGCGCACCTGACGCAGCGCGGTGTTGGCGCGGAGCAGCATCTCCACGGCATCCACATCCGATTGCGCACCATCGGCGACGGAGCAGTAGCCGGCGCGCAGCTCGACGCGCTGCGCGAGGCCGTCGGGGTGCGCCATCATATCGGCGAGCTGCGACTCGAGTCGCTCCATCATGCGGATGGCTCCCGGCTCTTCTGTCGCCGGCGCGATGATCGCGAACTCCGTGGGGCCGAGTCGCCCGATTGCATCGGACGCGCGTCCCGTGCGCCGCACGATGGCGCCGAGGCGCTCAATCATGATCTCGGTGAGCGCGGGCGAGGTGCGATCTGCGTCGGCGGTGGCAACCGGGGTGAAGGCGACGCAGGAGATCGGCGCGTGCAGTCGCTGCGCATCCGCGCTCATTTCCCGCGCGCGCCGCACCATCCCCTGCATGTTGTAGAGCCCCGTGGCCTGGTCGAGCAGACTTTCATCGCGCAGCCGGTCGACGGCGCGCTTGCCGCGCATGTACGCATCGAGCTTGAGCAGCAGCATCTCGGCGTCGAGCGGCTGGCTCACGACTTCCCACGCGCCCGCCTTGAACGCCTCGAGGCGTTCTTCACGCTCGGGAGTGCCCGAGCTCGTGAAGATGATCGGCGTCTCCTCGGCAAAGTGCGGGTCGTCGCGGAGCGCGCGACAGACATCGACGCCGCGCATGTCGGGAAGCCGCACGTCGACCATGATCAGATCCGGCTGCGCGCTGCGCACCAGACCGAGCAATTGTCGCCCGGTGTATGCGCGAAGCACGGCAAAACCGTGTGGTCCGAGGATGGTCTCCAGGGAACGCGCGGCCCATTCGTGCTCGTTTGCGAGCAGGATGAGAGGAGGTCGTGGCGTGAGACCGGCTACCGTCATGCACTTTCCGTGGATTCGAGCTGTAGGCTGCGTCGGCCGTCCTCGCGACGCGGCGTGAGCCGAAGCTCTGCACGTCCCATGCGCCCCAGTGCAATTCGCCATAAGACGTTGCTGTGTAATGGCTTGTGCACATTTGCCTGCTCTCATGACCCGCCCTCGTGGGGCACCAGTGCTACATCTACGATGTAAGCGTGACACGTGAGCACAGGGATATACATCACATCGCTTATGCAACGTGCGTCACAAATTCTTTCAAGCCCATGTGCTTCATTTCTTTCCACCGCAGTAACCGCTTAGGTCACAGACTGTGACCGGAGCGACCGCTATTGTGGAGGGACCGCTACAGCATGGCACCGTACGTGCGCTGTGCTGGCACTTGGGTTCGCCTCCAAGTCACCATGCCGTAAAGATTTATCGTCGGATGACATTTTTCTCACCTCTAGCACGGCTGGTGCAATGACCTCCGCACACATGAGCAAATCATTTCATTCCAGCCTGGCTCGGTATCAAAGCTCGGCGCGACAGATCCTCAGTCTCTCGATTCTCATTGCGGGAGTCAGCGCCTGCCACCACTCGGCGCCGCCTTCGCAGGTGATGACGCCCGTCGCACGTGATGAATCGCACTCGCAGGCAACGAGGCAACAGCTGCAGGAGCTGGCGATCAGGACGGAGCAGGAAGCGGCGTCGGCGGATGCGGCGACGCGCTCGCAGAAGCAGATGCAGGCCGCTACGATTCGCGACCGTTTGCGCGATGGCGACTTCGATGTCGGCGATCGCGTGCTCCTCACCATTCGCGGTGATTCGTCGATCGGTGATACGGTAACGGTACGGGCGGGGAGAATCATCAAGCTGCCGAATCTGCCGGACATTTCGCTGCAGGGAGTGCTTCGCTCGGAGTTGCAGGATTATCTGACGACGCAGCTCACTCGCTACATCAAGCGGCCGGAAGTGCAAACGACTTCGCTGGTGCGGGTTGCAGTGATGGGCTCGGTGAACAAGCCGGGGTTCTACCAGCTACCGGCGGATCTCGCGCTGGCCGATGCTATCATGATCGCGGGTGGGCCGACGACGAATGCCGATGTGGATCGAACGCAGTTGAAGCGCGGCGAGAACGTGATCTACTCGTCGAAACTGCTCGGCCAGGAAGTTGCGAAAGGTGCAACGCTCGACCAGTTGAACATTAGGCCGGGCGATCAGATCGAGATCGGTGCGAAACACAAGACGAACTGGGCGCTCGTGGCCTCGATCGTCGGCATCACCGCGGGATTGGTGAGCACTGCAGTCGTGTTGACGCGACGATGAGCAACGGACGCAGCGAAGGAGCAGCGAAAGTGTGGACGATCCCGCAGGTCAGCGATCAACCAGTCGTTGAACGTGTTCCGAATCGACGCCGAAGCGGCGGCGCGCGCATCGTCGCGCCCGGCGCGCCCGATACGGCTGTGGGAATCGAGGTCAACCGGCGCGCGGACCGGCGCATATCGGCGCCCACGCGCACGGTGGTGGAGGCGGATCGGTCGGAGATCGTCAATCGGTGCGTGAACGTGCTGCTCGCGTCCACGGCGCTGGTGGTCCTGTCGCCCGTGATCGCGATCGTCGCGCTCGCGGTGAAGCTCACGTCACGCGGCCCCGTGGTCTACTCGCAGTCGCGCGTCGGCCTCGATCGGCGGAGGCAGTACATCGACGCGCTCTACAGCAACCGCAAGCAGGATCAGGGCGGGATGGTGTTCACGATCTACAAGTTCCGCACGATGCGCGCGGATGCGGAGCGGAACTCGGGTGCGGTGTGGGCGACGCGGAATGATCCACGCGTGACGAAGCTGGGCCGCATTCTCCGCCGTACGCGGCTGGACGAGCTTCCGCAGCTCGTGAACGTGATCAAGGGCGACATGAACATCGTGGGACCTCGCCCCGAGCGTCCGAGCATCTTCGTGCGCCTGCGCGAAGATCTCCCCGACTACAGGCTCCGTCAGCGCACGCGTCCGGGGATCACAGGGTGGGCGCAGATCAACCACACGTACGACACGTCGATCGACGATGTGCGCGCGAAGATCCGCTACGATCTCGAGTATCTCGAGCGCCAGTGCCTGGCCGAGGATCTGATGATCATGGCGAAGACGGTGCCGGTGATGCTGTTCCGTCGGAGCGGCTGGTAGCTACAGGCTCGTAGCTACCAACTCACGCTCGCGGGACCTACCAGCTACTACGGATCAAACGGATCGTCGTCATCGTCACCACCCACTGACGATCCGTTAACGCCCTCCACTTTCTCCACTCGCAGCACCTGGCGCTGCGTCGCGCCCCCCGCCGTCATCGTGACGAGGTAGTCGCCACTTTCGACGAGTGCGGCGTTGCGCCCGCCGAAGAAGCCGCCGCCAGGAATCGCCTTGCTCGCGCGCACGGCGCCCGCGATCTGTTGCAGCACGTCCTGATCTACTCCACCCTCGGCCTGCCCCTCCGCGCCGCCTTCGGCGACAGCTGCGCCGTGTGCCTTCGTGCTGTCGGCGCCACCTTCCTTCTTCGCCCCTTCACCCTTGTGTTTCGGAAGCGGGCTCTCGCCCGGACGTTCGGCGAAGCGACCGCCGCCACCACCGCCACCGCCCCCGCCACCACCGCCGCCCTGAAAGAGCTCGGCGACCGTGCCGTTCTCGAAGTGCGCGCGTACGTTCTCGAGCACGGCCTTCGGCGCGATGCCCTCGGTCTCGAGTGAATCGAATACGTGATTGAGCTTGCGCGCCGTCTCGAGGCTGTCGCGTCGTCCCGCAGGCGTGAGCGGTGTGGGCTTGGGAGGCTTGGCCTTGAGGTCCCACAACACGTGGTGCACGCCCGAGCCGCCGCGCCCCGTGAGCGTCTTCAACGTGTCGCCTTTCACATTGGTGATCACGATTTTCACCGAATCCTTGGGCGACCCGCTCGTGAGACGGTAGACGATGTCCGCGCCGAGCGGCGTGCTCTGTGACTTGAAGGTGCCCTGCCCCGACGAGATGTCGGCGCCCGGCGCCTCGCCGAATGCGTAGGTGGTCTTCGGCGCGAAGAGATAACTGTTCTTCGCGAATACGCTGTCCTTGAGCTGCTCGAGCGCGGCCACGTCAGCGATCCAGATCCCGCGTCCGTGCGTCGCCGCAATGAGCTCGTGGTCACGCGGGTGAATCTTGAGATCGTGCACCGGGACCGACGGGAGCCCGGCCATGAACTTCTGCCAGCTCTGTCCGCGGTCGCGCGAGACGTACGCGCCGATGTCCGTCCCCGCATAGAGAAGATCGCGATTCACCGGATCTTCGCGAATGACGTGCATGAAGTCGGGGCCGCCCTTCGGAAGATCGTTCACGATCGACTTGAAGGTCTTTCCGAAATCGGTGGTGACATAGAGATATGGCGCGAAGTCGTTCACGCGATGGTTGTCGAACGCCACGTAGAAGGTCGCACTGTCGAAATGCGAGGGCTCGATGCGCACGACGTAGGTCTTCGGCGGCACGCCCGGAAAGCGCGCCGTGAGATTCTCCCACGTGGCGCCGTCATTGCGCGAGAGCCAGACGTTGCCATCGTCGGTGCCGCCCATGAGAAGCCCCGGGCGGATGTACGACTCGGCCAGCGTCGTGATCGTGCCGTAGGTCTCGGCGCCCGTGGCGTCGTTCGTGATGCCGCCGGTGGAATCCATGCTCCAGCGAACCTGCGCCACGTTGTGCGTGGAGAGGTCCGGCGAGATCGCCGTGAAATCGTCGCCGCGATTCGTCGACTTGAGCACGCGATTGCCGCCGATGTAGATCGTGGCCGGCGAGTGCGGCGAGATGAAGTACGGCGTGTTCCAGTTGAAGCGCAGATCCAGATCGGTCGAGTCCTTCTCCTGAATCGCGCGCAGGTCGGCGAGATGCTTTTTCTGCGCTGCCGACACGGGCTTCGTCGTGTCACCGCGCGCGACGAGGATCGAGTCCTCGTCCTGCAGATAGCGCGGGCGCCAGGTGGGCTTCACGATCGGCTTGCTCTCGCCCGTTCCGTAGTCGAGCCGGCGGATGTTGCCGCCCTGCGACTCCGCGTAGATGATGTTCGGGTTGGACGGATCCTGCGCCGTGTAGAAGCCATCGCCGCCGCCCACGGTGAACCAGTCGGTGTTCGTGATCGGGCCGCCGCGCTTCCGGCTCGGAGCGCACCAACTCCCGTTGTCCTGCAGTCCACCGCACACACGGTACGGCACCGCCATGTCGTAGCTCACTTCGTAGAACTGCCCGATCGCGATGCGATTCAGGAACTCGAAGTTGCCGCCGCGATCCCAGGTCTGCGACACGCCGCCGTCGTCGCCGACGAGGAAGTGCTCGGGATCGTTCGGGTCGATCCACATCGCGTGATGATCGACGTGAATGCCAACGGTGCCATTCCGCACCGTCTTCCCTCCATCATCGGAGAAGTTGAACGGCGTCGACGACCAGTACACGCGGTTCGGCAGTTTCGGATCGACGCGCACCTGCGAGTAGTAGAACGGGCGCACGTCGACATCGTTCATCCACTGCCACGTCTTCCCGCCATCCGTGGAGCGATAGAGTCCGCTCAACAGGCGCTGCTTGATCGCGGCCTTCGGCTTCTCGCCCGCCGAGTCGCTCGCGGGGGCGAGCACCTTGTGCGTCGCGCCGCGCATCGAGTCCGCTTCCACCAGCGAGTACATCGTGCTCGGGTTGCTGCGCGAGATCGCGACGCTGATGCGCCCCTTCGTCGTCTCGGGGTAACCGCCGCCCTCGATCTTCGTCCAGGTCTTCCCCGCGTCGGTGCTTTTCCACAGCGCGCTCCCAACGCCGCCGCTCCTCAGGAAGTACGGACCGCGCAGGCGCTCGTAGCTCGACGCCCAGATCACATCGGGGTTCGTCGGATCCATCGTGACATCGACGAAGCCCGCCTTGTCGCTCACGAACTTGATGAGCTGCCAGCTCTTGCCGCCGTCGGTGGTCTTGTACAACCCGCGCTCCGGGTTCGTGTCCCACGCGTGGCCGAGCGCGGCGACGTAGACGATGTCCGGGTTCGTGGGGTGCACGATGATGCGTCCGATCTGCTGCGTCTTCTCGAGTCCCATCAACTTCCACGTCATTCCCCCATCGGTGCTCTTGTAGATGCCGCCGCCGGGGGAGATCGAGTTGCGCGTATTCTGCTCTCCGGTGCCGGCCCACACCTGATTCGTGTCCGAGGGCGCAATCGCGAGCGCGCCCATCGAGATCACACGCTGGTCGCCGAAGAGGGGACGGAAGGTCGTGCCGGCGTTCGTCGTCTTCCAGATGCCGCCGGCGACGGAGGCCACGTAGAACGTCTTCGACGGGCTCGGAATGCCGACGATGTCGGCGATGCGTCCGCCCATGTCGGCGGGGCCAATGTTGCGCCAGCGAAAGGAGGCGAGTGTCGCCGAGTCGAGAGGAGTGGCGCGTTGCTGCGCGCCGGAGGGAGAAGCAGTGAGCAGCAGGGCTGCGGCCAGCGCGATGAGCGCTGTTGGACGATGAGCGGTCATATGACGCGGTGTCCTTTGTGAGGCGTCGAGTACTGTGGGAGCATGCAGGACTCTCCCCGGGGCGGAAAATCGACGAAGGGGGATTGGACGGAGTGCGAACGTCTTGATTACGTGAGGACGCGGCGATCCGTTGGACCGGGCAGTGTTAGCCGCAGCGCTGCGGGCGGGCGGGCGCCCGCCATCTGACGTTCGCTAGTCGGGGATGGCGGCGCGCCGCGTGGGCTCCCACATCGGGAGGCGCCTGCCGCGGAGGGCGAAGATCCAGGCGATCAACCCGCCGGTGATGGACGCCACCGCGAAACCGGCGAGCGCAAATGGCAGCGGGACTTTTCGGTTGGCGGGCCAGCGAATCGCCACGTAAGCCATCGCGATCCCCACGAAAATCGCGAGCAGGAGCCCGAGCGCGAGCTGCGAGGTGCTCGACAGCCACACAATCCCCGCAAATGCGAAGGGAACGGCGAGATACACGAGCCAGCGGGCGAGCTTGTGGCTGGCGAGCGCAAAGGCGAAGGCGCCGAAGCGAAATGGGTTCATCAGCGAGGCGCCGTAGTGTAGCGTCTGGAGCCCCTGCGTCATGGTGCGGGCCTTTCTCGACATCTCGGAGCGCAGCGACGGCGTGCGCGGGACGACGGCCGTCGCCTCGTTCACGGAGACGGCGCGAAGGCCGAGTCGCCGGGCAATGAGCGCGCTGGCGAAGTCGCGCGCGAGATCACCGCGGAGGATCGTGCGCTGCACCTGCGCGCGCGCGGCGTAGCAGCAGCCGCTCGCGCCGACGATGCCGCCGAGCCGGGTCTCGAGGTCGCGCACCCACATCTCGTAGCCGACGTAGCCCGATTCGCCGCGATTGCCCTCCGTCTCCGCGCCGATGCTGATGTCGCGCCCCGAGGCGACGCCGATGCTCGGATCCTGAAATGCGCGCACGAGCGCCTTCACGGAGTGCGGCTGGATGCGGATGGAGGCGTCGGTGTTGACGATGATCTCTCCACGCAGCGCGCTTGCAGACTCGTTCTCGGCGGCGGTCTTTCCTCCGCGCTGCTTTACCCGAAAGAGCTCCACGCCGCGGTCGGCGTATTCGGCGACGATGCGATCGGTATCGTCGGTGGATGCGTCGGAGACGATGAGGATCTGGCGGCGGTCCGCGGGATAGTCGATCGCGAGCAGGCTCTCGATGGTAGAGCGAATGCGCGCGGCCTCGTTGAAGGCGGGGACGGTGATCGACACGAGCGGCCAGGCGGCGGGATCGGCCGGCGCGGGTTGCGCACGGCGGAATCTCGAGGCGAGCCAGAGCACGGCGGGATAGCCGGCGTAAGCCCAGCCGAAGATCACTATGGGGAGGGCGATGAGGACGTACGGCACGGCGCTCACGAGCGCGCTCCGGCGCGTGAGCTCCGCGCGATGAGGGTGCGGTAGAGTGCTTCGTAGCGATCGCTCCACGGCCCCACATCGAACTCCGCGCGCTGGCGGAGCTGCGCGGCGCGCGCGCGCGCGGCGGCGGCGGGGCGATCGTCGAGCGCGGCGCGCACTCCGGCGGCGAGTGCCCCGGGGTCGTCCGGCGGGACGAGGATGCCCTCGGCCTGCGAGAGGAGATCCGGGATGCCGCCAACCCTCGTGGTGACGATCGGGGTGCCCGCGTCCATCGCTTCGAGCAGCACCATCGGAAGTCCCTCGGTGCGTGAGCTCAACACAAAGAGATCGAAGGCCGCGAAGTAGCGCGCGGCATCGGGGATGGGGCCGAGCCAGAGAAAGCGCCCCGGAGCGACAGAGCTTGCGCGCGCCTGCTCGGTGGCGCGCTCGGGGCCGTCGCCGAGGATGACGCCCTGGATGATGCGATCGCCGATGGAAGCGACGGCGTCGATGAAGACGTCGACGCCTTTTTCGCGGCTGACGCGTCCGACCCAGCCGGCGAGGAGGCCGTTGGGCGGGAGATCGAGGGCGCGGCGGGCGGCGGCGCGATCGAGGGGCGCGCTATGCTGCGCGAGGGCATTGGGGATGATATGGAGGCGCTGGTCCGAAACGCCGCTGGCGCGGAGCTGATCGGCTTGCGGTCGCGAGACGGCGACGACGGCATCGAATCGGCGAAAGACGAATCGTTGGAGGGCTTCATAAGCGCGGTTCTTCAATCCGCCACCGGTAAAACCGTGTACGGTGGTTACTACTGGAATTTTTGATTCGTGCCCAGCGTGGCCGCCGACGATATCCGACCTGTAACCATGTGTGTGGACGATGTTTACGGATCTCGAGCGACAGAGGCCCCGAATGAGCGACAGTTCGCGCAGGTAGCCGCGCCTGGAGACGATGAGCGGCACCAGCTCCACGTCCGCATGCTCGAGCGAGGCGGTAAAGTTCCACCCGTCTCCCGGCCCGGAGAGCGTCGGGGCGACGATGACCGAATGGCCTGCACGCCGTTGCGCTGCCGCGAGGGTGGCCACGACGGTCTCGAGCCCCCCGACCGGAGCGGGGGCGAGCAGGTGCAGTATGGTAAGTGAGGAGGTCAGTGCGGTTGGATAGCGGAGGTGATGTGGCTGGTTGAGCAATGTGGGTGCCGCGTGCGGGCGCGCAACCTCGCGCGCAACGTTCTGCGCCCGTCGGCATGGCTAATGCTCGATGTCGCGCCGTATAATGATGTTACCGCGCGCAAGTGGACACGTGCTTTGCGCAGCCTTTTCTGTTGAACCAACGCCGAGCTGACGATCGCCGACGAATCTGTAACCCTCCCCCCGCGCCAGACGAACAGCCAGTCGCTCGACCGATCGCTGGTGTCGGGCATCGCATGGACGGGAGGAACGAAGTGGGCGACCCAGCTGCTGAGCTGGGCCGCGACCCTCATCGTCGCGCGCATTCTCTCCCCGTCGGATTACGGGTTGATGGGGATGGCCGCCGTCTATCTCGGCCTCGTCACCCTCGTGAACGAGTTCGGGCTTACGGCCGCCATCCTGCGCCACCGCGAGCTCACCGAGGAACAGATCGCGCGCGTGGGTGGATTCAGCGTGCTCGTGGGAGCCGCAATCGCGGGGCTCTCGGTGGCGATCTCGCCGCTGATCGCGCGCTACTACGGCGAGCCCGCGGTGGCGACGATCATCGCGGTGCTCAGCCTCAACTTCGTTTTCGGCTCCCTCGGCGTGCTTCCGCGCTCGCTGCTCGCGCGCGACCTCGCGTATCCGCGCCTGGCGATGATCGATGGGCTCACGAACCTCGCGCAGATGCTCACGATGCTCGCCTTCGCCATCGCGGGCTATCGCTATATGGCGCTGGTGTATGGAAGCCTCGTAGGGAGTGCTTGTGGCGCGCTGCTGGCGCTCTGGTGGCGCCCTCATAAGCTCGCTTGGCCCTCGTCCTTCGACACGATTGGCGGGGCGCTGCACGTCGGCTGGCACATCGTCGTCGGCCGTCTGGCCTGGTACACGTACAACACCGCCGACTTTGCGGTCGTCGGCCGCGTGCTCGGCAAGCAGGCGCTTGGCGCATACACGCTCGGGTGGGAAATCGCCACGATGCCGGTGGAGCGCATCAGCTCTCTCGTCTCGAGCGTCACGCCGGGCGTCTTCTCCGCCGTGCAGCACGACATCGTCGCTCTGCGCAGGTACTTTCTTGGCGTGGTCGAAGGGCTCGCGTTCATCACGCTGCCAGCGGCTGCGGGGCTCGCGCTCATCGCGGGCGAGTTCGTGCCGGTGGTGCTCGGGCCGCAGTGGCTCGGTGCGATTCTTCCATTGCGACTGCTGGCGGTGTACGGCGGCATTCGGTCGATCGACACCGTCACTCCGCAGGTGCTCATCTACACGGGACATTCGCGACAGAGCATGTGGTACTCGGTAATCGCGGCGTGCGTGATGCCTGTGCTGTTCTTCGCCGGCACGCGATGGGGCGTGGGTGGTGTGGCGGCAGTCTGGATCATCGCCTATCCGCTCGTCGTCGCGCCGCAGTATCGACTTGCCTTCCGTGTGCTCGAGATGCGACCGAGTGGATATTTCAGAACGCTGTGGCCCGCGGTGAGCTCCACTGCGATCATGGCGGGCGCGGTCGGCATCGTGCTGGCAACGCTTCCGCAAACGATGGCTCCGGTGGTGCGCTTGGTGATCGAGGTCGTGGTGGGTGTGGCAGTGTATGCGGGGATGATCGCCTGGCGCCATCGCGCGCGGGCGCTCGCGTTCGTGTCGATCGTGCGCGAGCACGCGCTGTGAGCACGCAGGCCGGCGTGGCGCCGTTCTGGGAGAAGCGCGGATCAACGGAGCTCGACGCGCACCGGCTGCTCGTGATCAGCTACCACTTTCCGCCCGACACCACGATCGGCGCGCGCCGGTGGGAGAAGCTCGCGCACGCGGTGACGGCGCGGGGATGGGGGATGGACGTGATCACCAGCGCGCCATCGGGACCGGTGGGCGCGGCACTCGAGTCCCTTCCCGCCGGCGTGCGCGTGTTCGGCGTACCCGACCCTGTGCTGCCCGCGGAGCGCGTGGAGCACGTGCTCTGGCGCGCGTATCGAACGGTGTGGCCGAACAAGCGGCTCCACGCGGGCGCGGCGCAGACAGCGGGCGAGGATGCGCCGCGTCCGGCGAACGAGCGGCCGGAATCCATCGAGCGCGATGACATCAGCCAGACGATTCGCACGCCGCGCGAGATCCTGCGCACGTATTGGGCGTGGATCGAGCTGACGCATGGAAAGCGATGGGCGCGTCGCGCGGCGGCGCTCGCGAATCAGATCGTGCAGCGCGGCGTGCACGAGGCGGTGATCACATCGGCGCCGCCGCACATGAGTCACGAGGCGGGCCGCCTCGTGTCTGTGGCGACGGGGCTTCCCTTCGTGATGGACATGCGCGATCCGTGGAGCATGCAGCCGTGGCTGCGCGAGAGCGTCGCGAGCCCGATCTGGTATCGCGACGCCGAGCGCTTCGAGCAGCGATGCCTCGAGCAGGCCTCATTGGTCGTCGCGAATACGGAGCCCGCGCGCACGGCGCTGGTGTCGCTGCATCCCGAAGCGGACGCCAAGACGATCACGGTGATGAACGGCTCGGACGACGACGTGCTGCCGCCGCACCGCGATGGCGAACGCTTCGTGATTCGGTACGCGGGAACGATTTACCTCGATCGCGATCCGCAGACGCTCTTCCGCGCGGCGGCGAAGATGATCGAGAGCGAGAAGCTCGTGCCGGCGCAATTCGGAATCGACATTCTGGGGCGCTTTGCCGACGAAGAGCGCGTGCCGATGCTCGGCATGGCCGCGAAGGAGGGGATCGCGGAGTACGTGAGCGTGGAGCCGCCGCGACCGCATCGCGAAGCGCTGCAGTTCCTCGCCGGCGCGACGATGCTCGTGATCTTTCCGGGGAGCAACATGCTCGCGATTCCCGCGAAGGTGTTCGAGTACGTGCGCTTCGACTCGTGGCTGCTCGCGCTGGCCGAGCCGGAAAGCGCGATCGCGCAGCTGCTGAAGGGGACGAGCGCCGACGTCGTCGTGCCGCGCATCGAGTCGATCGCCGAGGCAATCGCGCGGCGCTATCGCGATCATCGCGCGGGAGTGCGCCCCGAGCGTGTCGCGCGCGACGACCGCTTCAGCCGCACCGCGCAGGCGCGAAAACTTCTCGACGCCATCGCGAAGCTGGTGCCGGCGCGCGCCTAGCGCCGCTTTACCCGTTCGCGCTCGCCGCCACCCGATACAACCGCTCGTAGCGATCGGCCATCGTCGACAGCGCGTAGTCGCGGAGCGCGCGCGTGCGAGCGGCGGCGCCCATCTGCTGGCGGCGCGGCGCGTCGTCAAGGAGCGCGCCGAGCGCAGTGGCGAGCGCGCCCGGGTCCGACGGCGGTACGAGATATCCCTCCACGCCATCCGATACGACCTCGGGAACACCGCCCACGCGCGTGACCACCACCGGCAGCCCGAACGACATCGCCTCGACCAGCGCGAGCGGCAGCCCTTCCGAGAGCGACGGCATCGTGAAGAGATCGCCGGCGGCAAGGATGTCTGCGATGTCGTCGCGAAAGCCGAGAAGATGGACGCGGTCGCCGACGCCGGCGGTCGCGGCCTGTGCGCGCAGCCGCGCTTCCTCTTCGCCGCGCCCCGCGATCGCGAGCCTCCACCCGCGGCGATCGCGCAGCTTCGCGAGCGCATCGATGAGCACCGCGTGTCCCTTCACCGGGTACAGATTGCCCACGCTCACGATGAGCAGCTCGCCCGGCGCAAGTCCGAGCTCGCTCCGAAGCTTGCCGCGCGCGCCCGTGCGAAGGGGAATTCCGTTCGGCACCACGTGCACCTTCGAGTCGCCAATGCCGAGGATGTCCTTCAACGCCTGCGCCGTCGCGACGGAGACGCCGACCAGCGCCGAACTGCGGCGCGTCGCCCATCGCAGTGCGGCGCGGCGCCGCCACGCCGCCGCGTAGTACAACCCGCCGTGCATCGTAATGACGTGCCGCGCGCCCGCGCGCTTCGCCGCCGCCGCTCCGTAGATCGCCATCGTGAACTCGTGGCTGTGCACCACATCCGCGCGAAAGTCGCGGAGAATGGTCGTGAGCGCGCGCACCGCCTGAAGATCGAGCGGGCCTCGCAGCTCGAAGCTCGCGGGCTCGAACCCCGCGGCGACGAACCGTGCGCCAAGCCATCCCGTGCCGGCCGAGAGACCGACGGGGAGCACGGTGTGGCCGCGCGCACGCAGCTCCTTCGCGAGCTCGAGCATCATCAGCTCGGCGCCGCCGGGGCCGTCGCATTCGATCATGAGCGCCACACGGAGCGGCTTCTCGCCGCTCGCGCTCATCGCCGGTGCAGCCATTCGATCGTCTCGCGGAGAAAGGGGCGCGGGTCCTTCAATCGAAAAATCTCGTTGTGATCGTGCGGATGCCAGAAGGTGAAGAAGTCGAGCGTCGCGCGCCAACGTGACGGCGCATCGGCCGGCAGTGCGAGCGTAGCGGCGTCCTTCCGCCAGCGCGCGAGCAGATGGTCCACCTCACCCCACCACCAACGGCTGCGCGTGCCCACGCGATAGCTCGGCGGCCCGGACGCCGGCTCCCCGGACGCTGCCGCAACGAGCAACGCGGGAAAGTCGACGCCCGCATCGATCGCGAGCTGCAGCGATCCCCAGAAGCGTCCATTCACTTCCATGAGATAGGCGACGCCCGTGCGCGCGTCCCGCTTGAACTCCACCATCGCAACGCCGCGCCATCCGACTTTCTCGAGCAGCTGCCGCGATCGCTCCACGAGCTCCGGGTCCGCCTCGACACTTTGCGAATAGACGCTCACGCCGCCCGACGGCGGCTTCTCTCGCAGCCGCTCGTGCGCGAACGTCGCGCGCACCTCGCCATCCCACACGAGAAGAAAAATCCCGATTCCCGGGCCGACGATGCGCTGCTGCACGAGAATCGGAAACGCTGCGTCGCCGAGCGCGGCGATGGCACGGCGAAGCGCGCCCGCGCTGGCGACGTGAGTGACGCCGAGCGACACGCGCTGCCCTTCGTGCTCGCTCACGGAGCGCGCGGGCTTGAGCACCAGCGGATAGTCGAGGAGCGTCGGATCCATCGCGCGCACATCGGCTTCGGAGTTGAGCACCAGCTGCTTCGGAATGGCGATGCCGAGCTGCGCGGCGGTGGCGAGCACCGCTTTTTTATCCGCGATCGCGCGAAAGGTCTCGAGGTCGGGCCACGGGATCATCACGCCGAGGGACTCGCGCTCGGGGAGAAGCGCGAGGAGCGAGGGCTCGGTGATGGGGATGACCGTGTCGATGCGCCAGCGCTCGATGAGGTGCGCGACGTCGCTCACGAACTGCGCCGGCGCGTCGAGCGCGCTCGCGACGATCGACTCGGCGAACGAGTGCTTCGACGATCCGGCCAGCGAGGGGACGCGTGGCCCGCACACGAATACCGTATGTCCCGCGCGGCCGAGCGAGCGCACCACGGCAAGCGCGCTGCGCTGGGTGCCGTCGGTGACGAGGATGCGGCGGCGAGTCATCGGAACATCAGCTGCGACACATCATCGCACGCGCATGCCGGCGGCGCGGAGCTCGAAGCCCGCGACCGAGAGCCCCGACGGCACATCGAGCCGCGGGAGCGCGAAGGCGTTGGCATCTGCGCCGTTGCGAGACATCCAGCCACCCTCGATGCGCAGCCCCGCCGTGTACCCCGCGCTCGCCGCCGCGCGCTCCACCTGTGCGGATGCGAGCCCGTATGGATACGAGATCGCAGCGAGCACGTTCGAGAAGCGCTCGCGAAGCCAGGCGAGCGGGCGCGCGAGCTCACCCGAGAGCGTCTCATCATCGAGGCGCGAAAGATTCGGATGGCTCCACGTGTGCGAGCCGAGCGTGATGCCGGGCGCCGATGCGGCCGCGTGTAGATCCTGCTCGCGCGCGCCGCGCGCGTGCGCCGGCAGGGGCGAGAGGTGCGCGCCGTGCTCCTGCGGCGCGCGCGCGCGAATGTCGGCGTCGCGCCCGGCGCAGTCATCGAGCGCCCAGCGGCGAAGCGCGGGCGAGAGCGCACTTGCTCCGGGCTCCGTGAGCGCGTCCCACCAGAAGGTGCCGCCATTCAAGTATGCGGGCGCCACGAAGATCGTCGCGGAGAGCTTGCGCGACTGGAGCTCCAGCACGCCGGCCGTCACCGCGCCGTCGTACGCGTCGTCGAAGGTGATGACGGCGGCCGGGCGATCACCGGTGTAGCCCGCGAGTGCGCTCGCGAGCGGGATAATGTCGTGCGTGCGCACGAGCGCATCGAGCTGCTCGGCGAATTTCCGCTGCGGCAAATGAAGGGACAGGTCACCCGCGCTCGCCGCGCCGTCGGGAACGATGTTGTGGTACGCGAGCACGAGCACGCGTCCGCGATGCTTGCGCCGCATCGCGCCGGGAATGCCAGTCCAGAGCGCACCGTGCTCGAACGTGCTCTTGAGATGACGGCGAAGATCCATGGCGAGCGCGGAAGGTGCGATCGTCAGCGCTTGGTGGGTGTGCCGCCGAGCGACGTCTCGATCGAGCTGCGCACCCAGTCCAGATTCGCGTCGACGGGCGTCGGCGCGCGGGTCGCGAGGCGCACGTTGATTTGCGGACGCTGCGCGAGAGAAGCCGTCGCTCGCAGACGCACGATCTTCATGAGCCCAACCGCAAGCCCGAGAATAAAGTACAGATACGCGAAATACTCCGCGGACACGAAGAAGCCCGCCACGGAAAATCCCACCAGCGCGCCGATCAGCATCTGCGCGAGCGCCATCTCGCGCCTCGAGATCCATCGCGCCCATTTGCCGCGCGGCGACAGCTTCGTCAGCCCGAAGCCCGTAACGCCGAGCATGCCGACGAACACGAGCAGCCCGGGAAATCCGAGCTCAGCGCCCGTCTCGAGAAATGAGTTGTGCGCGACCGACCACTTGAATCCCTTCCCCTGCGCCGCGAGCGACAGCGCGAGATCGGATCCGCCTTCCGCGATCGGGTACGCGGCGACGCCGACGCCCACGACGGGATTGTGGATCATGTAGCCCACGCCGCGCTTCCACACCTCGACGCGACCGACGTTGTCGTTGTAGTTGTAGTCGCTCTGCGGATGGAGAATCGTTCCCATCGACGTCCAGTACTTGTCGCTCGCGAATCCGAGAAAGAGCGCGATCCCCGCGACGGTCACCGCCAGCCGCACGCGACTCGGAATCGCGCGATAGCGGAGCAGCACGTAGAGCATGACCGCGATCAAGCCGATGAATCCACCGCGCGATCCGCTCTGTACCATCATGGTGAGTATCATCAGCATCGTCGCGAGGGCGGCGAAGCGGCGAGATCTTCTCTGTCCCTTGCCCAGGAAATACACGGCGAAGGGGATCGTGCAGACCATGACGAGCGCGAAGTCGTTCGCGTCGTAGAAAATCAGGCCGCCGAGCCGACCGTCTCCGCCGACTCTGAAGAACAGGCTGATGACGGTGGTGTAGACGAGCGCGCCGTAGAGGTTCACCAGCGCGTACCACTCGACATCCCGAATGGTGCGCACGCTCGTCGCCACCAGGAGCAAAAAGAGCACGTTCGGGAGCATTCCCTTGAGCACGAACGTAGCGCTGTGTCCCATCCATAAGCTGAATGGAACGCCGATGGCCATGATCGCCGTGAGCGCCAGAACGAGATTCCAGGTGGGACCCTTGATCAGTTGGACGCGCCGCGTTGGCTGCTTCGTCGACATGTAGTACGCCAGCGCGGCGAGGAGCGCGAGCGCGGGCAACTGGAGCTTGCCGAGAAACGGGAAGGCGTCCTGCAGGCGCCAGACGTACGTGAACAGGATCAGCGCCACCGCGCGCATGAGCCTGTCCGGCTTCGGCTCGGCCGACGCCGGATCGGTGACAGTAGCAGCGTGGCGACCGCTGGGCGGACGCTGGAAAGCCGTGGCAGGTATGGACATCGGACCTTCAGCCAGCGAATTGGGTGCCAGCGGTCACGCGCCGCTAGCCGGGAGCCAGCAGCGCGATGTGGCGGTGGCGCAACATGACATCGCGACCACCGCCAGACCAGCGCCAGGCGTTACATCTTGCTCCCCTTGAGCAGAATCGCCGCCTCGCTGTTCCGCAGCCGAATGCTCGTCACGGCGGTGCCGACGGTCCCATCCGCGTTGAGCGGAATCCACGTTTCTCCGGCCGGTAGCGGCACCGTGATCACGGTTCCATCGGTGTACGTCTGTGCACCCCATCCCTGCTGCAGGCGCAAGACTACGAGCGCGCGATCGAAATCACGCTTGTACAGGATGTAGGAATTGCCGAGCGGATCCTTTCCGCTCGCGGCCTGGTAGCGAATTGCGGTGGGATGGCCGATGTTCGCTTCCTGAGCCTTCGTCCACAGCGACGAGTACGGCTTGTTCCACTGATTCTCGAGCTGCAATGCGAGGAGCTTCGGACTCGTCGGCACCGCGAGATAGTAGCTCGCGAGCTCCCACAGCTTGGCACGCTGAACGTTCGTCGCCGAGTTCCCACGCGGGTACGACGTCGTCATGTTCGCCAGATCCTGCGAGCTGTACAGGCTCACGAAATCGACGAATACGCCGAGGTTCGTCAGCTTGCCGATCCACACCCATCGCTGGATCATCCCCGAGTACTTGAAGTTGTTGAACATCTCGAGGTGCACGGCGCCCGCGGTGATCGCGTTGACCGAGTCTGCCGGCGTCATGTACTCCGCCGTATTGAGCATGATCATCTTCGGCGAGATGCCCGTCCTGATTGCCCGGAGCAGTTTCGCGATCGATGCGTTGTAGGAGATGGAGCTCGTGAATTCCGTCATGGAGCCGAGATGCGCGCCCATGTCGCCCGAGGCCGCCTCATCGAAAAAGACTCCACTCTCGCCAGCGGTGATACGCTGCACGCGATTCACGGTGTACGCGATCGCGCCTGGATCCGCGGGGTTGATGGCCCAGCGGTTCGAGCCCCAATGATTGTAGTAGACGCGATGGGCAGAGTCGGCGGGGTAACCCTTCTTGTGCACGAACGCCTTTTCCAGCGGATACGACGGATGCGCCGCGAACCACGACTTCATGTCCGGATAGTAGCCGGAGGCGAGACTGGTTGAGCCGACGATCGTCGTCCAGAGCAGCGCGTACGGGAGATGGCCAACCGTCGGATTCACGGCCCGCCACGCACTGCCAGAGCCGGACATCGCGAAGTCGTAGTGCTGTCCGGCCCACGTGCGCTCGGTCGGCGTCCAGGAGTAGTAGAAGTCCGTCATCATTGTCGTGATGTGAGTCCAGTGCGACGATGATGTCTTGTAGGCGGTGAAGAGCGATGCAGGTGCGACGAGCGCTGCGGACACTCCGGGTTTCGCGACCGAGTCAACGGTCGCGGAATGTGGTGCGCTGTTCTTTGGGGAAGTGGAGTCCGTGCAGGCGACGGCCGCGATGACTGCGGCCAGGGCAAAACTGGTGATGCGCATTTTGGTTCTCCGGTCCACGGCAACCCGACCGGCATAGCGCACATACTGCGCGCTGTAGCCTCGTTGGCTTTGCGTCCCCGCCTTTCGGCGAGTTTGCCTTTGTCGTGGGCTCGGGGCCCAACGATCGCGCCGCATTATGATGGTGCGGTGGGAGATCGCCATCAGAGGGCGATTCCGTCTTATCGCGTGCGAAGCCGGCCTGGGAGGGAGGCTTCCTCATCGACGCTGGCGCGCCGAGGTCGGAAAAAAATTGCGGATGGACTTTAGCTAGTCAACCATCCATGCGACTAGTTGACGAAGATCATCATCGCTCAGCAACGAATGCGTTGGAAGTGTGACGAGATTGTGCTGCAAGTCACGCGCACCCGACAATTTTTCGTCGCCGACAAGAGAAGATCTTAATTCGGCGAGCTCGGCAAGCGTGTTGGGATAGCCGTGTACAATGCCGAGCTCCGCGCGCGCGCGACGTTCGGGGCGCGCGTCAGTGAGTAGCGCGGGGAATCGCAGATAACCCGGCTCCGCGCCGGCGATCGGTCGCACCACGCGGATGCTCGCCGCGCGCTCGCTCGAGCGCGCAAGCGCCTCGGCGTGGCGGCGGCGAAGCGCGAGGTCCGCGTCCGCGCGCGCCAGCGATGCGCGCGCGAGCGATGCGGAGGCCGCGCTGATTTTGCGCGGATCGTGCGCCGGATGATAGATGGTCTCGCCGAGATGGAGCGCGGGGATCGCCGACGGAATCGAGTACAGCGATGGGCGTCCGAGCGCCCACTGCGCGGAGGCGACCGCGAGTGTGCGCAGCGAGCTCCCCGGCGACGCGAGGTGCTCGTTCGCCGTGACGAGCGCGCTCGGAGCGTCTGCGCCGATGCCCAGGAGTGCACCGCCACCGGCGCCGGTCATCCCCTTCCCCCGCCCGAAGCTCAACACGGTGAGCGGCCCGAAGGCACCGAGGCGTTTGCCGAGGAGCGAGCCCCACGCGCCCTGCGCGGCGTCCTCGATCACGGAAACACCGTGCGCGGCAGCGAGCGCGGCGATGCCGGGCACGTCGGCGGCATATCCGTAGAGATGCGCGACGACGATCGTGTCCACGCCCTGCGCGAGCACGCGCGACACGGAGTCGAGATCCGCGGAGAGCGTGACGGGATCCACATCGTAGAGCCGCACGCGGAGCTGCGCGAAGATCGCGGCGGCGCCAATGTCGACGCACGCGTACGCGGGGAGCGCGACGACCCCGCCCACGCGCGTCGTCGCGCGCATGGCCATCGCGAGTGCGGAGGTGCCGCTGTCGATGAGGGCGACCTTGCTCGCACCGAATGCTCGGCGCAGATCAGCCTCGAGCGCCGCGCGCGCGCTGGCGCCGTCGATGACGCTGGGCGCGAGCGCGCGAAAGAGCGAGCGTGCCGTGATGGTGGAGCTGACGGGAAGTTGGCGCCGGCTCATCAGGGGATGTAGCGCACGATTCGCGGGCCGAGGATCGTCGCCGCAGGTACGGGGAGATGCTTCCAGAGGCGCGGTCCCCACGCGTAGCCGGAATCCGTGGGCGAAGGCGTTTTCACCTCTTCACTCGCGGCGCGCGCGTACCACCACAGCTGCTCATCGCGCGCGCCCCACTGCGATTTGAAGCGGTGCGTGCCGCTGTTCGGCGAGGTGCGGCCGAAGTTGAACGTCGTTACACCTGCGTCGATCGCGCGCTCCATGAAGCGATAGTAGAGGAGCATGTTGGGCGCGATGCGCTTGTAGGCGTTGAGCGACGACGCCCACGTCATCTCGACTTCATCTCCCCACTGAAAGGCGCAGCCGCAGGCGACGGGGCGCCCGTCGAGATACGCGCAGCCGAACCAGGAATCGTCGGGAAAGACGTCGGCGATCGTATCGAAGAGGACTTTGGGCTGCGTGGGCGTGCCGAGATCGCGCATGTGATGCGCGAAGACCTCGAAGAAGGGCGCGACCTGATCGGCGCCGAAGCGCACCGTCACGCCTTCCTTTTGTGGGCGGCGAATCTGGCTGCGCAGCTTCGCGTCGAGCTGCTTCATGAGCGCGGACTCGCTCGCCGGCAGATCGAGGAGCACCGTGATCTTTCGATGCGACGCGGGAAGGTCGATCGGAAGCGCCACGCGGCTGCGAAGCTCGAGCAACTTGGCGCCCGAGTCGCGCGCGATATCGGAGGCGCGGGCGACGAGCGCGACGATGGCGTCGTCGGAGCCGAGCGGGCCGCCGTAATTGAGGAAGGGCATGGACACGAGGAAGTGTCCGAAGAGGATGCTCTTCACGCGCACGAGCGGGAGCACGCCGGCGAGCGCGTTCGCGTCATCCCAGGCGGCGAGGTAGATGCACTCGTGGCCGAAGACGCGCTCGATCACGTCGCGCCATCCGTACAAATGAAAGTGGGTGAAGCCGGTCGAGCCGCGGGCGAGGGCGTTCCACTCGCCAGGCGTGCCGGTGAATCGATCGACGCGCGCGATCACTCGACGGCGCTTGCCGTCCGACTGCTCGCCGCGTAGGACATCGGAAGCTTGAGGCACTGCGCCACGCTCCGGAAACGAAACTCACCGAGCAGCCGTTCGAGCAGCGGCTGCGTTTTGCGCAGGCCGCTGTAGTGCCGCATGCGCGTGTGCCACGGCACTCTGATCCGCGGTTGGTCTGGATCGAGCTCCCAGGGATGAATGTAGAACATCGCGGGGATGCCGTTCGTATCGTGCTCGCGGAGCGCGCGCTGGATGAAACTGAACGGGAGATGGCGGAGATACGCGCCGCCGGCAGCGGGGAGCCGAATGCCGCGCCACTCCGTGGTCGCGAGCGGGAGCTCGGTGAGCGTACCGCCGGCGCGATGAATCAAATGCGGAACGGGCGCCGCCGAGGGATAGCCGTACCCGGGGCGACGAATGGGAAAGAGGCTCGAGTCGTATTTATAGCCTTCTTCGAGGAGGATATCGAAGGCCCATTCGGTGCCGGGGGTAATCGAGAAGTTTGGCGCTCGAAAGCCCCACACGGCTACGCCGGTAAGCTCCTCGAGGATGGCTTTCGATACACGGATGTCCTCGCGGAACTCGTCCGGTGTCAGCGTATTCACTCGGCGATGGATATTTCCGTGCGACGCGATCTCGTGTCCGGCATCGATGATGCGACGCATCAGAAACGGATGGCGCTCCGCGACCCAGCCCAAGGTGAAGAACGTCGCGTTGGCGTTATGACGCGCGAGGAGCTCGAGCAGTATTCCAATGGAATGCTCGAGGCGGCTTGGGTGCGAATCCCAATCCTTTCGCTGCACGACGCGTTCGAACGCGCCGACCTGGAAATATTCTTCCACATCGACGGTGAAGATGTGCTCAGTGGCGCAGGTTACGGGCAAGCTCATACCGAGCTCCGCTCTGCGCGAAGGGTTAATGCTTGCATTCGTGCTTCAACCGCTTGCAGTTAGGGTGCCACCCCCCGTATTCGGCGCACAACCGTTCGATGTTGTAAGATCCCGCTCTCCCGCTCCACTTCGCACGATATCGCTCACACAAAATTTTCCACTCTGCGCCACGGACTGTTGCGTTGATACCACAAAGAGTTTTTGGACGTGTGCTATGGATCTGTGGCCTGTTGTTCATCGCAGCGCTCACCCTCACTCCCCAGTACCAAGCGACGAAAGCGCCGCCGAGCCTTTGCCTGCTCTGCGGAGATACATCGATCCTCGATGCAATTCTAAACGTCTTTCTCTTCATTCCGTTCGGGATGGGAATGCGCCTGGCCGGAATGTCTCGACGCCGGGTGTTCGCGATCGCCTTGGTGACGACGATCACAGTCGAGCTGCTGCAGCTGGTCATTCCGGGGCGCGACACGAGCCTTGGGGATGTGCTCACGAACTCGTCGGGTGCCTTCATCGGTGCCATTTGCGCTGACATCTGGCGAGTCGTGCTCCTGCCGCAGCTGCGCGCGGCGAAGCGACTCGCGATTGGATGGACGCTGCTCTGGGTGGTGTTGTTAACGGTGAGTGCGGAGCTCGCGCACATCTCGTTTCCGAACTCCGGTCCGTGGGGCGTGTGGAAGCCCGAGCTGCTGCATCACGACTACTTCCCGGGCACGGTGGTGTCGGCGACCGCGGGCGGACTGCCCACGCCCGATTCGATCTCTCCCGGGAATGCTGACGTTCGCAAGCGGCTTTCGTCGGACTCGGTGGTCGTCCAGGCCACCGTGGTGTCGGCAATCGCGAGCGGCGCCATCTCGGCCATCGCCACCATTCACGACTACAATCGCTCGCAGATGTTCATGCTCGGGCAGCGGAGGGGAAATCTGATCTTCTCCCTCCGCATGCGGACTGCCGACGCCAGGGTCGAGACGCCGGACATCAGGCTCGATAGCGTCTTTCCAAACCGTCGATCGAAGACGCCGGATACCGTGTTCGTCGCGGGCGGACTGATACATCATCAGTTGTGGATCATGGCAGAGCGGAATGGCGTGCGTCGCGAGCGAACGGAGCCAGTCGATGCGGGGCTTGGCTGGAGCTACATGCTCCCGTTCGACTACGAGTACGGCGATGAGGCGCGATGGCTCACGATGCTCTGGATCGCCGGGCTCGCGGCGCCGGCGACGTATTGGTCCACGCGCGCGGGGCGAAGGGTACTGCTGGCGGTGGGAGCGGCATTGGCGCTGGCGCTGGCGGTGATTCCACTCGCGACGGCCGTGCACGCGACCGCGTGGTGGGAATGGGCCGGACTCGCGATCGGTGCGTGCGTGGGTATGCTCGTCGGCGCGGTAAGCGCTCGTTGGAGCCGGCCTGTCTGAACTTCGCCCGGGGTACTGGGGTTACATTGTCGTGATCTAGCGCACGCCAAGCGCCAGGCGTGCATTGATGTATTCCCTTTCCATACTCCAATGCGCGTCCTTCCGCCCGTGAGCGCGGTGGCACTGTGCGCCTTCGCGATGTCATCAGCCCTCGCAATCACAGAGCTGGCAGCGCAATCGCCGCTGCACTATCCGGTCGCCCGCAAGAGCGATCAATCCGACAACTACTTCGGCACCTCCGTCGCCGATCCGTATCGGTGGCTCGAAGACACCGACTCGCCGGAGACGAAGCAGTGGGTCGAGGCGGAGAACGCGCTGACGTTCGATTACCTGTCGCAGATTCCGGAGCGTGCGTCCATCAAGGATCAGCTCACGCGCATCTGGAACTACCCCAAGTACAACGTGCCGACGAAGCGCGGGAAGGACTACTTCTTCGTCGAGAACAGCGGGCTCCAGAATCAGGGCGTGCTCTACATGCAGCACGGGCTCAAGGGCGTACGAAAGCTGGTGCTCGATCCAAATACGCTCTCGGCTGACGGCACCGTCGCCCTCGGCGTCTGGGATGCGACGGAGAACGGGAAGCTGCTCGCGTACGCCGTTGCCGCGGCGGGATCCGACTGGGAAGAGATTCGCGTGCGCGATGTGGAGCGCGGCAAGGATCTGTCCGACACGCTCAAGTGGGTGAAGTTCTCGAACATCGCGTGGACGAAGGACAACAAGGGATTTTTCTATTCGCGCTTCGAGGAGCCGAAGAGCGAGAACAAGCTGCTCGCGAAGAACACCGGGCAGAAGCTCTATTATCATCGCATCGGGGAGCCGCAGTCGAAGGATGAGCTGATCCTCGAGCGCCCCGATCATCCGCAGTGGGGAATCACCGCGAGCGTGAGCGATGATGGCGAGTACGTCATCATCTACGTGTCCGACGGGACGAATCCGAACAACCGGATCTTCTTCATCGATGTCAGCAATCCGGGGAAGCCGAAGGTCGACAATCCGCTCGTGACGCTGATCGACGATGAGGATTCGGAGAATCGCGTGATCGACAACGCCGGGGATGTCTTCTTCCTGCAGACGACCCAGGACGCTCCGCTCGGCCGCGTCGTCGCCGTCGACATCAACAAGCCGGCGAAGAAGTACTGGCGCGCGCTCATCCCCGAGGGCGCTGACAAGATGGAGCAGGTGGAGCTCATCGGCGGCCACTTCGTGGTGCACACGCTGAAGGACGCGCACTCGGTACTGGACCTCTACGCGCTGCGCGGCAATCGCGTGGGATCGATCGCGCTTCCGGGCATCGGCACGATCGCGGCGATTTCCGGAAAGCCGAACGAATGGGAGATGTTCTATTCATTCGTGTCGTACCTTCAGCCGGCATCGATCTATCGGTATGACATCGAGAAGCGCCGACAGGCGCCGTTCCTTGTCTCGAAGCTGCCGGTGGACAGCACCGGATACGAGACGAAGCAGCTCTTCGCCACCGGGAAGGATGGCACCAAGATTCCGATCTTCGTGACCGCGAAGAAGGGGCTCGCGCTCGACGGATCGCATCCGACGATTCTCTATTCGTACGGCGGCTTCGACATCAACATGATGCCGGCGTTCTCGCCGTCGATGCTGCAGTGGGTGTCGATGGGCGGCGTCTACGCGGTCGCAGTGATCCGCGGCGGCGGCGAATACGGGCGCGCGTGGCACGAGGCGGGGATGCTCGCGAAGAAGCAGAACGTGTTCAACGACTTCATCGCGAGCGCGGAGTATCTCATCTCGCAGAAATACACGTCGTCGAAGAAGCTCGCGATTCGCGGCGGCTCGAACGGCGGCCTGCTCATCGGCGCGGTGGAAACGCAGCGTCCGGATCTCGCGGCCGTCGCGCTGCCAGCGGTGGGCGTGATGGACATGCTGCGCTATCAGAAGTTCACGATCGGCGGCGCGTGGGCGCCCGAGTACGGTACGTCCGACGACTCGACACAGTTCAAGACGCTGTACGCCTACTCCCCGCTCCACAACATCAAGCCGGGGGTCGCGTATCCGGCGACGTTCATCACGACGGCTGACCACGATGATCGCGTCGTGCCGGGGCATTCGTTCAAGTTCGCGGCGACGCTGCAGCCGGCGCAGTCGGGGCCGGCGCCGATCCTGATTCGCATCGACACCAAGGCCGGCCACGGCGGCGGCAAGCCGACGTCGAAGCAGATCGAGCTCGCCACGGATGAGCTGGCGTTCACGGCCAAGAATCTCGGGATGTCGCAGACGCCGTAGCTCCAACGTGCTTCACAGGCGCGCGCGCGCGCGCGGCTCTTGCTCGCGCGCGCCGGCCGCCTCACCTTACCGCGCGTGAACACCTTCATGCCCATGATCGACTCCGCCATCTACGTGCTGCGCATCGCGCTGCTCGTGGCTGGCGGCATCTTTCTCCTGATCGCAGTGCTCGACTGGGCAGTCCGCACGCGCCGAGTGAATCCCTTCTCGCCGGTCGCGCGCTTCTGTCGCCGCGTGATCGATCCGGTACTCGTGCCGGTCGAGACGCGCGTCGTGCGCGCGGGCGGAATGCCGAGCCAGGCTCCGTGGTGGGCACTGGCCGCCGTCGTCGTGATCGGCGTGCTCTCGATCGTGGCGCTCCAGTGGATGCGAACGGGAATTCTCTCAATCGCCTTTGCGGCGAGTCAGGGCGGCGCGGGGATCGCGGCGCTTCTCATCGAAGCGGTGTTCGGGGTGCTCAAGTTCGCGCTGATCATGCGCGTGATCGTTTCGTGGATCGGCATGCGGTACTCCTGGTGGGCTCGCCTCTCGTACACGCTCACCGACTGGATCGTGAAGCCGATCGCGCGCGTGCTCCCGCCCCTCGGGATGATGGATTTCTCGCCGCTGGCCGCGTATTTCGTGCTCTACCTCGCCGAGATCGGGGTCATGGCTACCATCTTCCACTGACGTTCGACCTCAGCGCGCGCGCGCCGCTCCGCTTGTAGCACGGGGACCACGCCGCTAGGTTGCACTACACAACTGATTCGTGGCGATTTACGGCAACTTGCGGCCACGTAAAACATTCCGCTAAAGCGCCGGCTCAGTGCCAGCGCGTGCACTGGGCATTTTTTGCTTTTGCACGCCGCACCGATCACCGGCGGCGTCTTCAGCCAATCCAAATGAGCAAGTCCCGCTTTCCATCCGCATATCTAGACTCTCTCGATCGCCGCGTACTCATCTACGATGGCGCGATGGGGACGAACATTCAGCGCGCGGGGCTCACGGCCGCTGACTACGGCGGGCAGTCGCTCGAGGGGTGCAACGATCACCTCGTGCTCACGCGCCCCGACGTCATCCAAGGGATCCACGAGTCGTTTCTCGCCGTGGGCTGCGATGTCGTCGAGACGTGCACCTTTCAGAGCACGCCGCGCCGCCTCACCGAATGGGGACTCGGCGACAAGGTCGACGCGATCAACATCGGCGCCGCGCAGCTCGCGCGCGCCGCGTGCGACAAGTTCGCGACGCCGGAGCAGCCGCGCTTCGTCGCCGGCTCGATGGGCCCCACCGGCATGCTCCCCTCGAGCGCCGACGCAACGCTCTCCGACATCACCTTCGGCGAGCTCGCCGAGAACTACTATCAGCAAGCGAAGGGGTTGGTCGAGGGAGGTGTAGATGTTCTACTCATCGAGACCTCGCAGGACATTCTCGAGGTGAAGGCCGCGATCGCCGGCATCGAGCGGTTGTTCGCCGAGCTCGGGCGCCGCGTGGCGCTGCAGGCGCAGGTGACGCTCGACACGAGTGGCCGCATGCTCCTTGGCACCGACATCGCGAGCGCCATGACGACGCTCGAGGCGCTGGGCGTCGACGTGATCGGGCTCAATTGCTCCACGGGCCCCGAGCACATGCGCGAGCCGATTCGCTACCTCGGCGAGCACGCGCGGCTGCCCATCTCCGTGATCCCGAACGCCGGCTTGCCGCTGAACACCGGAGTCGGCGAGGCGGTGTATCCGCTCGAGCCTGCGCCGATGGCGGCCGCGCTCGCGGAGTTCGTGCGCGACTTCGGTGTGCGCATCGTGGGCGGATGCTGCGGCACGACGCCGCAGCACCTCAGCGCCATTGTCGCCGCCGTGCAGGGAGTCGGCACGGACAAGACGCAGAAGGATCGCAAGGAGACGCACATTCCGCGCGTCTCATCCGCGATGCGCGCGATCACGCTGCACCAGGATCCGCCGCCACTGCTCATCGGCGAGCGCGTGAATGCGCAGGGCTCGCGCAAAGTGAAGCGGCTGCTCCTCGCCGAGGACTACGAGGGGATCGTGCAGGTCGCGCGTGAGCAGGTGGAGGCTGGTGCGCACGTGCTCGATGTGTGCGTCGCGGTCACCGAGCGCGCCGACGAAGCGATGCAGATGTCCGAGGTCGTGAAGCTCCTCTCGATGACGGTCGAGTCGCCGATCATGATCGACTCCACGGAGCTCGACGTCATCAGGGCTGCGCTCGAGCACATTCCCGGGCGTGCGATCGTCAATTCGATCAACATGGAGAACGGGCGCACGCGTATCGACAGCGTGCTTCCGGTCGTGAAGGCGAACGGCGCAGCGGTGGTCGCGCTCACGATCGACGAGGTGGGGATGGCAAAGACCGCGGCGCGGAAGCTCGAGATCGCGCGACGGATCTACGGGATCGCAACGACGGAATACGGTCTCAAGCCCGAAGACATCATCTTCGACGACCTGACCTTCACGCTCGCCACCGGCGAAGCGGAGTGGCTCGACTCGGCGCACGAGACGATCGAGGGGATCAAGCTGATCAAGCGCGAGCTTCCCGGCGTGTTCACGAGTCTCGGGGTGAGCAACGTGAGCTTCGGGCTCGACCAGCACGCGCGCGCGGTGCTCAACTCGGTGTTCCTGCATCACTGCGTCACCGCGGGGCTCGACATGGCGATCGTGAATCCCGCGCACGTGACGCCGTACGTCGAAATTCCTGCGGAAGAGCGCGCGCTCGCCGATGACATGGTGTTCAATCGTCGTCCGGATTCGCTGCAGCGCTTCATCGAGCACTTCGCCGCGCGCGGGCCGAATGCCGCCGCCGATGCGGCGAGCGGCGCCGCGGATGCGACGGCGATGGAGCCCGACGAGCGCGTGCGCTGGCACGTGCTCTATCGCAAGAAGGACGGCGTGGAGCTCGCGCTCGACGCAGCCGGCGTGCGCGAGAATCCGGTGCGCGTGCTCAATGAGGTGCTCCTCCCCGCGATGAAGGAGGTCGGCGACCGCTTCGGCGCCGGCGATCTCATCCTCCCCTTCGTGCTGCAGAGCGCCGAGGTGATGAAGAAGGCGGTGGCGCATCTCGAGAAGTTCCTCGAGCGCAAAGAGGGCTACACGAAGGGAAAGGTCGTGCTTGCGACCGTGTACGGCGACGTCCACGACATCGGGAAATCGCTCGTCAACACGATCCTGTCGAACAACGGCTACACCGTGTACGACCTCGGCAAGCAGGTGCCGGTGAACACGATCATCGACAAGGCGATCGAGGTGGGCGCGACGGCGATTGGGCTGTCGGCGCTGCTGGTGTCGACGTCGAAGCAGATGCCGATCTGCGTGCAGGAGCTCGACAAGCGCGGGCTCAACTTTCCCGTGCTCATCGGCGGCGCGGCGATCAACCGGCGCTTCGGGCGTCGCGCGATGTTCGTCGAGAACGAGCGGGCGTACGCGCCAGGCGTCTTCTATTGCAAGGACGCGTTCGAGGGACTCGACACGATGGAGTCGCTCATCGACGACGAGAAGCGCGGCCCGATGCTCCTCGAGCTCGTGGACAGCGCGCGCAAGGACGTGTTTCTCCGCACCGCGGTGGGCAAGGACATCTCGCACGGCGACCTCGCCGGCGCGCGCAGCACCGTCGCCGCCGATAATCTGCTGCCCAAGGCACCGTTCTGGGGCGCGCAGGTGAAGCGCGACATCCCGCTCAACGAAGTACTCGAGCTGCTCGACATCGAGGAGCTGTTCCGTCTGCAGTGGGGCGGACGCGGCTCCGGCCCCTCGTGGGAGAAGGCGGTTCGCGAGGAGTTTCGCCCGACGCTCGCGCGACTCTCCGAAAGCGCCGCGCGCGAGGGGTGGCTCGCGCCGCAGACGGTGTACGGCTACTTCCCGGTGCAGTCGAGCGGCAACGATCTCATCGTCTACGATCCTGCCGCGATGCAGAGCGATGGCGGCTCGATGCGCGAGCTCACGCGCTTCTCCTTTCCGCGACAGGAAGGGCGGGAGCATCTCTGCCTGGCCGACTATTTCCGCTCGGTGGATTCGGGCGACATCGATGTTGCCGCGTTTCAGATCGTGACCGTCGGCGACGAGGCGACGCGCCGCTTTGAAGTGCTTCAGGAGAAAGGCGAGTTCTCCGAGGCGTACTATCTGCACGGGCTCGGCGTCGAAGCCGCGGAGGCGACGGCGGAGTGGGTGCATCAAATGATCCGGCGCGAAATGGGGATCCCCGGCAGTCAGGGGAAGCGTTATTCGTGGGGCTATCCCGCCTGTCCGGACCTCGAGGGACACGCGCAGCTCTTCAAGCTCCTTCCCGCCACCGAGGCACTCGGCATCGAGCTCACCTCCGCGTTCCAGCTCACGCCCGAGCAGTCGACGGCGGCGATCGTCGTGCACCATCCGCAGGCGAAGTACTACGCCGTGCGCGGTGCGGCGGCGGAGACGGAGGCCGCGTGACCACCATCGCGAAGAGCTTTGTCCCGACCGAGCGACCCGATGTGCGCGAGATCGCCGATCCCGAGCGCATCATGGTGGCCGACGGTGCGATGGGGACGATGCTCTACGCGCGGGGTGTGTTCATCAACCAGTGCTACGATGAGCTCAACGTGCGCTCGCCCGAGCTCGTGCTCGATGTGCATCGCGCGTACGTGAAGGCCGGTGCCGAACTGCTCGAGACCAACAGCTTCGGCGCCAACCGGCTCAAGCTCGCGCAGTACGGGCTCGAGAATCACGTCGCCGAGTTCAACAAGCGCGCGGCGGAGATCGCGCGCGAGGCGGCGGGCGCCAACGTGCTCGTGGCCGGAGCCGTCGGTCCACTCGGCGTGCGCATCGAGCCGTTCGGCGCCACGAGCCGCGAGGAGGCGCGCGATCACTTCCGCGAGCAGATGCACGCGCTCCTCGAGGGCGGCGCGGACTGCTTTCTCCTCGAGACCTTCGGCGACCTCGGCGAGATCGAGCAGGCGCTCGCCGCAGCGCGTGAGCTCTCGCTGTCCACGCCGGTGATCGCGCAGATGACGATCGGCCAGGACGGGCTCACCCCCTTCGGCGCGACGCCCGAGGATGTCGCGCGCACGCTCGACGAATGGGGCGCCGATGTGATCGGGCTCAATTGCTCGGTGGGGCCGCAGGCGATTCTCGAGGCGATCGAGCGCATGGCCGCCGTGACGAAGCGGAAGCTGAGCGCGCAGCCGAACGCCGGCATGCCGCGCGATGTCTCGGGTCGCACGATGTACATGGCGAGCCCCGAGTACATGGCGAGCTACGCGCGCCACTTCATTCAGGCCGGCGCGAAGCTCATCGGCGGCTGCTGCGGCACGACGCCCGAGCACATCAAGTCGCTCGTCGACGGCATCCGCCCGCTCATGCCGCGCCATCAGCGCAAGCCGAGCGCGCGCTATCAGCAGCCGCACACGCTCGGACTGGATGATGCCAGCGGCGAGCAGGCCGCAGCCGGCGTCGAAGAAATGCCCTTCGCGCGCCGCTCGCGCTGGGCGGGGAAGATCGCACGCAACGAGTTCGTCACGTCGGTGGAGATCGTGCCGCCGCGCGGCGTCGATGCGACATCGATGCTCGAGGGCGTGAGCGCGCTCAAGGTCGCGGGGGTGGATGCGGTGAACGTCCCCGACGGCCCGCGCGCGCAGAGCCGCATGGGTGCGCTCATGACGAGCCTCCTCATCGAGCAGCGCATCGGGATGGAGACGGTCACGCACTACTGTTGCCGCGACCGCAATCTCCTCGGCATGCTCAGCGATCTGCTCGGCGCCTCGGCGATGGGACTGCGCAACCTGCTGATCATCACGGGCGATCCGCCGAAGATGGGCCCGTATCCCGACGCCACCGCCGTATTCGACATCGACTCGATCGGGCTCACCAACCTCGTGAGTCGCCTCAACAAGGGGCTCGATCCCGGTGGCAACTCTCTCGGGCGTCCGACGGCGTTCACGATCGGCGTGGGGGTGAATCCCGCGGCGATCGATCCCGCCTACGAGCTTCGACGCTTCGAGTGGAAAGTGGATGCCGGCGCCGAGTACGCGATAACGCAGCCAGTATTCGATGTGGCGCAGCTCGAGAAGTTTCTCGACTCGATCGCGCACGTCCGCATTCCGATCGTCGCCGGCATTTGGCCGCTCGTATCGGCGCGCAACGCGGAATTCCTCGCCAACGAGGTGCCGGGAGTCGTGGTGCCCGAGGCCGTGCTGGCGCGGATGCGCGCGGCGAGCGAGAAGTCCAAGGAGCACGCGGTGGCCGAGGGGATCGCCATCGCGCGCGAGATGCTCGAGCGGGTGCGGGGCTCCGTGCAGGGCGCGCAGGTGTCCGCCCCCTTCGGAAAGGTCGAGCTCGCGGTGCGGGTGTTCGAGAGCTGATCGTCCGCGGTCTCGGGAGCTATATTGCTGGTCCGGTCCCCCAGCGAGGAGCGCACGTGAAAGGAATCTTGATCATCGATCACGGATCGGTGAAAGACGCCGCGAACCACATGCTCGAGTGCGTGGGCGAGCTCGTTCAGCGGATGGCGGGCGATGGTGTCATCGTGCGCATCGCACACATGGAGCTCGCTGCGCCGACTGTCGCCGAGGGCTTCGCGGCATGCGTCGCCGCCGGCGCCACCGAGATCGTCGTCTTCCCGTACATGCTTTCGCCGGGCAAGCACTCCACGCGCGACATCCCGCGCATGGTCGCCGAGATTTCGGCGAACCATCCCGGCATCTCCGTGCAGGTGACGACCGCGTTCGGGGTGAACGAGCAGCTCGCGGCGGTCGTGCTGTCCAAGGCGGGGATCACCTCGATCACACGCGCGGATCCGCATCGCTGCGTGCGCCCCGCGGGCGCGCCGGAACGCCATTGCGGCGACGGCTGCGCAGATATCGGTGCATCATCGACCGTGCGACTCACGGAGACCAGCGCGCGCTAGCCGATCAGCGCACTGCAAGTGAAGCCTTCAAAAGTAAAATTGACACTATGACTACCGACCTATCCGGCGCGCAGAACGCGCTCACCACGCTGTCCGAAGAGGAGAGCGCCTTTCGCGACGCCGTCGCCGAGTTCGCCGAGCAGGAAGTTCGTCCGCGCGTGCAGGAGATGGAGCGCGCCGCGCGCATCGATCCCACGTTGGTCCCCGCACTCTTCGAGCTCGGGCTCATGGGGATCGAGATCGCCGAGAAGTACAGCGGCGCGGGGGGCTCGCTCATGATGGTGACGCTCGCGGTCGAGGAGATCAGCCGCATCGACGCGTCCGCCGCGATCATGGTCGACGTGCAGAACACGCTCGTGAACTATCCGATCTCGCGCTACGGCACCGATGCGCAGCGCGCGAAGTTCCTGCCGCAACTCGCCTCGAAGACGATCGGCGCCTACGCGCTGTCGGAGGCCGGCTCGGGCTCCGACGCCTTCGGGCTCGCGACGCGCGCCGAGCAGCGCGACGGCGGGTGGGTGCTCACGGGACGGAAGCTCTGGATCACGAACGGCGCCGACGCCGGAATCTTCGTCGTCTTCGCGACCGTGAAGCCCGAAGCGGGCTACAAGGGAATCACCGCGTTCATCGTCGAGCGCGGCATGCCGGGATTCACGGTGGGCAAGAAGGAGGACAAGCTCGGCATTCGCGCATCGAGCACGACGGAGCTGCTTTTCGACGGATGCGTCGTGCCCGCCGAGAACGTGCTCGGCGATGTGGGGCAGGGCTACAAGATCGCGATCGAGACGTTGAACTGCGGGCGCATCGGCATCGGCGCGCAGATGATCGGCATCGCGCGCGGCGCGCTCGAGGCGACCATCGAGTACGTGAAGGAGCGCAAGCAGTTCAGCACGCGCCTCGCGGACTTTCAGGGAATTCAGTTCCAGCTCGCGCAGGCGGCGACGGAGCTCGAGGCCGCGCGCCTGCTCGTCTACAACGCCGCACGCCTCAAGGACGGCGGGCTGCCGTTCACCCGCGAGGCGGCGATGGCGAAGCTCTTCGCATCGCAGGTGTGCGAGCGCGTGACCTCGCTGTGCGTTGAGCTGCACGGCGGATACGGCTACACCAAGGACTATCCCGTCGAGAAGTTCTACCGCGACGCGAAGATCGGCACGATCTACGAGGGAACGTCCAACATGCAGCTGCAGACGATCGCGAAGCTGCTCCTCAAATAGGGCTCGGACAGGCGCGCGCTGCGATCAGGAACGCAGCGCGCCCATGAGTCCCGGAAGCGCGCCGAGCACCCAAATGATCGCTGCCGCGAGATACGCGCTCGACTTCGTCACCTTGCCGGTGACGTAAAGGCCGATCGCGAGCAGCGCCGTCTCCCAGAGCAGGAAGACATCCACGCGCGTGAGCAGCGCGAGGAGCACCGGCGATGCCTTGTCGGGATCGAGGAACGCGCCCAACCCCACGGTCAATCGTGACATGCCGTTCAGTCGATCGGCGCTGGCGAAATACGCGATCAGCCCTGCGGCCACGAACGAGAGCACCCGCGGGATGAACGAGTAGGTCGCGACCATCAGCGCCTGGGACGCCGTCTGCTTCGAGTCGAAGATCTTTCCGACGAGCCAGAGCACGAGGCCCGTGATCATCGGCGAAATCGCCAGGAAGATGATGATGAAAATCGGACCGAGCTTCTCGCCGATCTCGCGATTCTTCTGCAGCTGCTCGGCCGTCAGCCCTGGATGCGACTTCATCATCGCCGCGCCTTGCCGCGCGATGTCGGCGTCGAGCACCGGCTGCACGAGCCCCTTCGTTCCGATGACCAGAATTGCGAAAAGCACCGTGAGCACGAGCAGCGGCATCCCGAATCCCGAATTCTGTCGCCGGCGAAAGACCTGCGAAGGCGACGTGAAGATGTCGATGAAATCTTCCCAGAGCGACGCTTGGGGCTCGACGGGGGCGGACGCGGATTCGCTCACCAGACTTCTCCGTGGATTGAGGGCTGCAACTATGATCCACGGGAGTACGTAGTCTCGCCAGTACCTGTTTCACACAATGTTCGCGTGCGACACGAGGTATCATTTGCCCAGCCCCCCTGCCGAGGTGCGTCTCCGTGCGTCGTGCGCTCCCCCTTCTGCTTTGCTCTCTCGCGATCGCCCCACTCGCGGCTCAGGTGCCCGCCGCCGAGTACGCCGCCCGCCGCGACTCGCTCGCCGCAGCGATGACGGAGGGCGTGCTGATCGCGATCGGCGGACACGAGCCGGCTGAGGACTATCTCGCCTTCTTCCCTGCCCCGCAGTTCTATTACCTCACCGGTGTGACGGAGCCGGATGCCGTGCTGGTGATGGTGAAGCGGAAGGGCGTGACATCGGCGATGCTGTTCGTGCAGCCGCGCGATCCCGGGCGCGAGGCGTGGACGGGGACGAGACTGGGCGCCGAGGGGATGACGCGCACGACAGGGATTCCTTCGCGTACGCTGAGCGCGCTCGCCCCCGCCCTCGACTCGCTGCTCGCCAATGCCGGCACGCTGCAGGTAGTGGGCGACTTCTCCGGAGATGGATTCGCGACGCGCGACCAGCAATTCGTCGACGCGCTTCATCGGGATCATCCGAACCTGCGAGTCGTCGACGCGAACGCGCTCGTCGCGAAGCTGCGCATGCGGCACAGTGCGGCCGAGCTCGCGCTCGAACGGAAAGCGATCGACATCACCGTCCGCGCGCAGCGGGACGCGATCTCGGCCATCCATCCGGGGATGAACGAGTTCGAGATCCAGGCGCTGATCGAGTACACCTTCCGGCGAAATGGCGCCGATCGACCGTCGTTCTCATCGATCGTGGGATCGGGGCCGAACTCCACGGCGCTGCACTACGACGCGAACGACCGGTTCATGCAGGCGGGCGATGTGGTCGTGATGGACATAGGCGCGTCGTATCGTGGCTACGCGGCAGACGTCACGCGTACGGTACCGGTGAGTGGCACCTTCACTCCGGATCAGCGCGCGATCTACCAGATCGTGCGCGACGCACAGCATGCGGCGGAGCTCACCGCGAAGCTCGGCGTCACCTTATCGCAGATGGATGATGCCGCGAACAAGGTTCTCGCCGCTGGGCTCGCGAAGCTCGGGCTCATCGAGTCGCAGGATGGCGTGTACGATCCCGGGAGCGCGGGATGCCGCTATCGCGCCGCCGCGGGATGCTCGCAGCTCTCCCTCTTTTACTTCCACTCCCTCGGCCACGCGATCGGGCTCGAGGTGCACGATCCCACGTCGGCCCGCATCGAGCCGGGGAACACGTTCACGCTGGAGCCGGGAATATACGTGCGGGCGTCGGTGCTCGACGAGCTGCCGGACACGCCGCGCAACCGGGAGATGATCGCGAAACTGCGCCCCGCGGTGCGGCGCTACGCGAACATCGGTGTGCGCATCGAGGACGACTACTTCGCGACCGACGCCGGCGTCGAGTGGATCTCACGCGGACCGCGAGAGGCGAGCGAGATCGAACAGATGATGCGCACGCGCGCGTCAGTGCCGGCGGCGCGCGACTCGTCGATCGTGAACTGGTACAGGGAGACGGCGCCTAGCGTGTATTAGGGGTCAGGGCCCGCGTAACACATGCGCTAACAAGGGGATACGGACAAAAACAGGAGGCGCATCGGACACGAACGGAAGACACTCCACACTGCGTTTGCCAATCAATCCAATAAAAAAAATCAATCGAAGCTGCCGCGGCGCGAGGTCGGCCCGCCGAGATGCAGCCAGTTTTTACATGATTCGATTCGTCTTGATTGGTCTGATTCGTGTCCGTAGTGAGCAGTATCCGTTCGCGTCCCTTCGGTCTCAGTTCTTGTCCGCATACAATCGTTGGCGCCCGCCCCGCGCGCTCCCTACTCCCAGCGCGCTCAACCACTATTCCCATGCAGGATCCCACCTCGCACGCGCACTGCCTTCGCCGATGCGCCCGGTAGCGGCGCGATGCGAAGCTGCACGTGCCAAGTGAACTGCAGCGGCGCCGCGAGCGAGCTTTGCTTCCCGTCACGGATCACTGTGATCGGTATCGTTGCGCTCTGCACGTTCCCGTACTTCGCGCGCAACTGCTGCGCGAGCGCGGGCGAGTCGCCGGAGATTCCTCCCACCGACACTAAATCATCGCCCGGGCGCACGCCCGCCTGCTCCGCCGTCGAACCGGGCGCAACCGCCGTAATGCGCATGCCGTTGTCCTCCTGCCCCATCGTCACGCCGAGTACGGGGACGCGCACCGAATCCGCGAGCAGTTGCAACCCCGCGAGCGGAAGCACCGATTGCCACGGATACTGGTCGCGCCCGTCGATGTAGCGTGCATTGAAATCGGCGAACGACTTTCCGCCGGCGGCGCTTTCGACGGCCTTCCACCATTGCTCGCCGGTGAATCCCTTCCCCGCCTTGTAGGCGTCGCGATACAGCCCGCGCATCACATCATCGAGCGAGCGCTTGTTGTCGCTCGCATCGCGAATGAGAATGTCGATCATCAACCCCGCGAGCGAACCTTTCGGATAGTACGCGTCGGCGGTGCCATCGGTGGGATGGATCCACGCTGAGAGCGAGGCATCCTCGAGCCCGAAGGGCGGGAGCGCGCGGATCTCACCGATCTTCCCCGCTGTCGTCGCGAAGAACGCGGCGCTGTCGCTGACGCCACTGCGAACGAGCGCGAGATCGGCGTAGTAGTCCGTGACGCCCTCGCTCACCCACAGCCAGCGCGTCGGCTGCTCGTGCGCGTACTCGTAGGGCCACATCTCCGCTGGGCGGAGCCTCTTCACGTTCCACGCGTGGAAGATCTCGTGCGCGTACACCGACGTGAGCACCGGCGATCCAATCGCGAACACGCTCGTGAGATCGACGTGCGAGTTCTGATGCTCGAGTCCGACGATGGCAGCAAAGGCCGAGTCGGCGATCTGCATCACGGTGTACGTGCGCCACGGCGTCTCGCCGAACACCGCGGACTCGACGCCGATGACCTTCGACAGATCCGCGAGCGTCGTCGCACGCCTCGGCGCTGTCTCTACCGAGGAAGGATAGCTCGCGAAGCGCAGCCATCCGTTCCCGACGCGCGTGCTGTCGAAGTCGAATCGGCCGGCGACGAACGGAAAGTCGAGGAGGTCGTGATAGTTCGGCGCGGTGTACGTCGTTCGCCCGGTCTGCGTCATCCCCGTTGCAACGCGCCAGCTCGCCGGCACGCGCAGCTCGACCGTGCTCGCAAAGTCGAACGGGCGCCCCACGGGATATAGGAAGAGATTGGCGCCGTTGAGCAGCGAGAAATCCGGCTGGCTCCACGAATTCGCGTTGTCGAGCGAGTCGTTCCGGTAGTCGAAGGAGACGGAGATCTCTCCCGCACCCGACGGACGCACGCGCCACGTCTGATAGTCGGCCTTGTCCCACGCGAGCGACTTTCCGCCGCCGGTCGCCGCGAACGCGGAGACGTTTCTGGCCCAGTACGAGAGCTCGTACGAGCCAGGGGTCCACGCCGGCAGCGCGAGCAATACGGGATCGGCGGACGCGACCGTGAAGGTCATCGCGACGCGAATTCTTCGTTGCGCGGCATCGGTGCTGTCGATGGTGATCTGGTAGCCGATCCCAGTGACGGGAGCCGACACCGCCGCTGAGGCGGCTGGCGCACCCTGTGCCCGGGCGGTTGACGCGAGCGACAACGCGAGCGGGACTAACAGCAGAGCTCGTCGAGGCAAAAATCGCATCAAGATCTCATTAAAAAGTTGGTCAAGCTAGCACAGCGGGCGGATTTGGCATGGTTGCGGGCGTACGAATTGCACTAAGGCGAGCAAGGCCAAACTCTATACTGTGTAACGAGATACGCGATGCCTTCGAGCGCCCTGAACTTCATCGCTCTACTTCCATACCCCGTACTGGGGATCGACGAGCACGGAACGATCCGCGAGAGCAACGGCGCACTCGAGCGCGAACTCGGCTTGAATCAGCCTCTGCAGGGACGCTCGCTGCGGGACGTCCTCCACGCAAGCGCAACGGAATCTGCTGCGGAAGTGATGAAAGGGCACGGCTCGGACAGCCCCGTCGTGCGACTCCTCTTCGGAGACGCGAGCACCGCCAGGGCACGCACGTTCCATGTCATTAGAGACGACGCAACGCGGTGGCTCGTGGGGCAGCCACTCGAGTTCGACGAGCAGCGCCACGCGCTCGAGCGCGCGAACGAGCGCGCCGAGGCGCAGACGGATGAGTACGCGCGCATCAGCGCCGAGCTGACTGCCGCCAACGACCAGCTCGCGCAGCGCGCGCGCGCACTCCTCGAGGCGAGCGAGGCCAAGGCGCGTTTCCTCGCCACGATGTCGCACGAGCTGCGCACGCCGCTCAACGCTGTCCTCGGCTACGCCGGGCTGCTGCGCGACGGCGTGTACGGCGAGGTCAGCGAGCAGCAGGAGCGCGCGGTGCAGTCGATCGTGCGGCGTGCGAAGGATCTGCAGCTGCTCATCGACGACGTGCTCGATCTGGCGAAGATCGAGTCCGGACGCGCCGAGCTGCGCGTCGATGAGTTCGACCCAAGCGCCGTGCTCACCGAGGTGAAGGATGCGATCGGCTCGTTCGCGCGCGACAAGAATCTCCGCGTGACCGTCCGCACGCGCATCAAGCGCCGCGTGCGCCTCGATCGCAGCAAGTACAAGCAGGTCGTGCTCAAGCTCGCCTCCAACGCCGTGAAGTTCACCCCCGACGGCGGCGAGGTCGAGCTGTCGGTGGAGGAAGACGGAGACGACACGATGGTCACGCACGTGCGTGACTCCGGCATTGGCATCGCGCCCGAAAATCTCCACGTCATCTTCGACGACTTTCAGCAGGTCGAGTCGGGGACCACGCGCCGCTTTCAGGGGATCGGGCTCGGGCTCGCGATCGTCAAGCGCACCGTCGAGTTGCTCGGCGGCACCATCACCGTGAAGAGCGAGCCGGAGCAGGGCACGGCGTTCTGCATGCGCATTCCGATGCGCGCGGACGGCGGGAAGTTCGTGGGCGAGAGCGGCACCATCCCCGACGACTCCGCGCTCTCGAACGATCCGATCATCGTCGCCATCGACGACGATCCCGAAGTCATCGCGCTGCTGCGCGACTCGCTCGCACCCGCGCACTTTCGGGTGGTCGGGGCGCTCAATGGCGATCGCGGCATGGAGCTCGCGCGAATCCTCAAGCCGTTCGCGATTACCCTCGACATCATGATGCCCGAGAAGGACGGCTGGCAGGTGTTGCGCGAGATCAAGGCCGATCCGGAGCTCTGCCGTACGCCGGTCATCGTGATGTCGATCGTCTCCGAACGCTCGCTCGGCTTCTCGCTCGGCGTCACCGACTATCTCGTGAAGCCGGTGGACCGGCGCGTGCTCATCGATGTGCTCGAGCGGCTGCGAGAGCGCAAGGTGATGCAGAGCGCGATCGTCGTCGACGACGACTACGACGCGCGCACGCTGCTCGCCGACCTTCTCCGCTCGCTCGGCGTGCGCGTTCGCACCTGCGACTCGGGCGCCGCATGCATCGACGCTCTGCAGAAGGAGCCATCGGACCTCCTCTTCTTCGACGTCACGATGCCGGAGCAGGATGTGCGGCGCGTGCTCGACTTCGTCTCCGACGATCGTCGCCTCGAGCATCTGCGCACGGTCGTGGTGACGCGGAGCGATGGCACCGGGGATCACCAGGAGTGGATGCGCCGGGCTGCCGCCGAAGTGGTGTACGAGGGGCACGAGCACCCCGAGGCGCTGCTCAACGATCTGCGCAGCGCACTGACTGCGCTCGGGGCTTCCGTCGAGAGCTAGGGCCGGCGCGCGCAATTGCCGCCGGCGTGTGCAAGTCCGCCGGCCGCAAACGTCCCATGAGTGCGCGGGCCATGCCGGCTCGCCGCTCACATCGAGGACGACATGCGGAGTACGACCATTCTACTCACGATCGCGGCACTGCTGACCGCGTGCGACCGCGACGGCGCGCGCCCAACTGGCAAGCCAGCGCGCGATGAAGTGTCTCGGGCGGCGGTACCAGGACGACAGGATGCGGGGCTGATGTCGAAGGCGGTCGGTGGCGCCGCTTCCAATGGCGTGGCCGAGGCGCCGGCGGCGGTGTCGGTGTCGGATGCGTCGTCGACACAGCCATCCGCCACTCGATCGCCGAGCGATGCCGTTGTAGGCACCATGATCATCCGCACCGGCCAGGCGAGCCTCGAGGTCGATTCGCTCGATCGTGGCATCCGCGCAGTGCGCGCGCTCGCGGGACGCGTTGGAGGATATATCGCGAACAGCTCGATCGACGCTGGCGCCGAGCAGACGCACAGCGCAACGCTCGAGATCAAGATTCCGGCGGCGCGGTTCGAGGACGCGATCAACGCGCTGCAGCCGATCGGGCACCTCGAGTCGGTGAGCGTGAGCGCGGAAGATGTGGGCGAAGAGTTCGTCGACGTCGCCGCGCGTGCGGCGAACGGCCGCAAGCTCGAGCAGCGGCTCATCGACATCCTCGGCACGCGCACTGGCAAGCTGAGCGACGTGCTCGCGGTGGAGCGCGAGCTCGCGCGCGTGCGCGAGGACATCGAGCGGCAGGAAGGGCGGATGCGCTATCTGCGCACGCGCGCGTCGCTGAGTACGTTGTCGGTGACCGTGCACGAGAAGGCGCCGGTCGTCGCGGGCACGGGAAGTGGCGGCATGCTCGCGGAGGCATTCCGCCAGGCGTGGCGCAACTTCATCGGCTTCGTTGCGAGCACCATCGCCGCGATGGGAACGCTGCTGCCGTTGGGAGCAATCGTCGGTACGATTGCCTGGCTCGTGTGGCGCGCACGACGAGTGCGACGCCTCGCCGAAAAGACGGGCAAACAGGAGCCGATGAGGAACGCGTTGTGAAGGCGAGGATCGCCGCTGGCGCCGGCAGCAGTGGCGGCGCCACCCTCAGCCCGCCAGCGGTGATCGATGCCAGTCGCACAGATCCAATGTCCAATATGTGAATCAGCGAGAGCGCACGAGCTTCCCGCCTATCACGAGTGGAACGACGTGCGATGGCGAATGGTGCGGTGCGATGGATGCGGACATCGCTACACCAATCCCGTTCCCACGAATGGTGAGCTCGCGCAGATGTACGCCGACGAATATTTCGAGGACGGCGGCGCGTGGGTGTGTGGCTACTGGACCGGAAGCTACGTCTCCAACGAGCAGAACTTGCGCAAGGAGGCGCGCGCCGCGCTGAGTCTCCTTCCAAAGTCTGGGCGAAGGCTGCTCGAGGTGGGCGCCGCCGGCGGATTCTTTCTCGACGAGGCGCGCGCGGCGGGATACGCAGTGACGGGGATCGAGCTCAATAAGCGGATGGCGAACTACGGGCGTACGAAGCTCGACCTCGACATCATCTGCGGCACCTTCGAAGGCACCGATCTGGAGGTTGGCTCGTTCGACGTGATCGTCGCGCAGGATGTGCTCGAGCACGTGCGCGAGCCTCGCACCTTCGTCGCGCGCGCGGCGGCGCTGCTCGCACCGGGCGGCGTCTTTCTGGTGCGTGGACCGCTGGAGCAGTCGTGGAAGGACTCCTTTTTCCGGTCGATGCGAAAGCTGCGGCACCGCCCCCTCGAGGTCATCGCGCAGCCGCCCTACCATCTCCAGGGATTCGTGCGCGACAGCTTTCGGCGGGTCATCGAGGGAGCCGGGCTCTCGCTCACCCGATTCGAGACCAGCGCTGCGCCGCCGCGTGTGGATCTGCGATCGCCCAAGGGGATCGCGGCCGCGGCCATCGAGGTCGTCGCCTTCGGCGCGAACCGACTCACGGCGCACGGTGATTTCATGATCGGCTGCGCGACGCGCACTGCCACCCGCAGCGAACGGCGGGACTAATAAGTCGTCCTGCTCACCCCGCCTACCTTTACCGATCGGATACCAGTCGGCCATATTGCCCCCGTCATTCGACGAGGAGCAAATGTCGATTCCAACTCAGCCCCCGCTGAACGCGGAGGCAGATCAGATCCCGATCGCCGCAGACGACGAGCACGTTCCCTACGTCGCGTCGAACAAGGATCTCGCCGAGCTCACGCCGGGCGCGATTGTGCTCGGCATTCTGCTCGGGCTCGTGTTCGCGCTGTCCAGCGTCTATCTCGCACTCAAGGTCGGGCTGACCGTCAGCGCATCGATTCCGATCTCGGTGCTGTCGATCACGATCTTCAGATACATCTCGAAGTCATTCGGCGCGAAGCCCGCGACGATCCTGCAGAACAACATGGTGCAGACGACGGGGTCCGCCGGCGAGTCCGTCGCCGCGGGCATCGTCTTCACGCTGCCGGCACTCCTGCTGCTCGGCTACAACCTGCCGTGGACGAAGGTCGCCGCGGTCGCGGTGGTGGGCGGGCTGCTCGGCGTCTTCCTCATGATCCCGCTGCGCAACGCGCTGATCGTGAAGGAGCGGAAGACGCTCAAGTATCCGGAGGGAACGGCGGCGGCCGAGGTGCTGATCGTGGGCGAGGAGCGCGGCGTGCAGGCGCGCACCGTATTCATGGGCTTCGGACTCGCGGCGCTGTACAAGTTGCTCGTCAGCGGCTTGCACCTCTGGCAGGAGGTGCCGCGCTACGTATTCCAGCGCATCGCGCCCAACGGCAAGATCGAGCTCTTTGGAGAGATTCGCGCCGAGATCAGCCCTGAGCTCACGGGAGTCGGCTACATCATCGGTCCGCGCATCGCGGGCTTCCTGTTCGCCGGCGGCTGCCTCTCGTACTTCGTGCTCATCCCGACGATCAAGCTGTTCGGTGCCGGGCTCACGGACATCATTCCGCCGGGCACGGGACTCATCCGCGACATGGATGCGACCGCGGTGCGCGCGAACTACGTCTATTACATCGGCGCGGGCGCGGTGACGGCCGCGGGCTTGATCAGCCTGTTCCGCTCGATGCCGACGATCCTCGCCGCGATGGTCGGCGGCTTCAAGCGCAACGCGGACGATCGCTCGAGCGGCACGGCGCGCCCGCGCACCGATCGCGATCTGTCGATCAAGGTCGTGGGGGTCGGCGTTTTGCTCTGCGCGATCGCGATGATCGCGCTCCCTCAGATCGCGATCAACGTGCTCGCGGCGCTGCTCGCCGTCGGCTTCGCCTTTCTCTTCGTCACCGTGTCGAGCCGCATCACCGGGCAGATCGGCGCGTCATCGAATCCGATCTCGGGGATGACCGTCGCGACGGTGCTGCTCACCGCGCTGATCTTTCTCGCCATCGGATGGACGGGCGTCGAGCATCGCGTGCTCGCGCTCACGATCGGCGGTGTGGTGTGCGTCGCGGCCGCCGTTGCGGGCGCGACCTCGCAGGATCTCAAGACGGGATACATCGTCGGTGCGACGCCCGCGCGGCAACAAATCGGACTCCTCTTCGGCGTCACGACATCGGCACTGCTCATCGGCGGAATGATCGCGCTGCTCAACCAGGCGCACCGCACGATCGTCGAGAAGAGCTATCCGGGCGTGACGGTGTCGACGATCGATGCCGGTGAGACGGAGACAGTGGGCGGCGTGCAATATCAGGTGGGGCACCTCTACGAGGCGACGGGCGGCGCGCCCGCGGGCAAGTATCTCGTCGACGCGCAGCACACGATCCACTATCTCGTCGATCCTGGCATCGCGGGCCGCTATCCGAAGGACGTGAGCGGCCGCACGGTCGAGAAGCTCGACTCACCGAAAGCGCAGATCATGGCGCTCGTCGTCGACGGAATTCTCACGCAGAAGCTGCCGTGGGGGCTCATCCTCATCGGCGCCTTCCTCGCCGTCGCCATGGAGATCCTCGGCATTCCGTCGCTTCCGGTCGCCGTCGGCGTGTATCTGCCGATCTCGACGTCGGCGACGATGTTCATGGGCGGCGTCGTGCGCTGGATGGTCGAGCAGCGTCTGCCGCCGGAGGATCGCGTGGGTGCGAAGGCGGACTCGGGACCGGGCGTGCTCTTCTCGTCCGGACTCATCGCCGGAGGCGCGATCATGGGCGTTCTTCTGTCGGTGCTCGCGATCTGGAAGATCTCGGGAGGCACACGCACGATGGCCGACGCGATCGATTTCTCGAAGTACGCGGGATTCGTGGGCGCGAGCGCGCTGGCGGCGATCGTTCTCTACGTGCTCTTCCTCGCAGTGCCGCTGTACCGCGTCGGTCGCACGGGGGGCGGCCGCGAGCATTGATGCGCATCATCTCGCTCTTCCCCGCTGCAACGGAGATCGTCTGCGCCCTTGGCGCGGCCAGCTCGCTGGTGGGCATCTCTCACGACAGCGACTACCCCTCCGAGCTGCTGCACGCCGGAATTCGGCGCGTGACGCGCGCGACGATCGACGGCAACGCGGCGCCCGCCGAGATCGATCGCATGGTGCGCGTGGCCGACACGCTCGGCGAGTCGCTCCATGTGCTGGATGCATCCGCGATCGCGGAGCTCGAGCCGGATCTCATCATCACGCAGGGGATTTGCGAGGTGTGCGCCATTCGCGAGTCGGATGTGCGCATCATCGCGGAGAGTCTGTTCGAGGCGCCGGTGGTCCTCTCGCTCTCGGCCGATTCGCTCGACGAGATGATGAACGACATCCGGCGCGTCGGTGCCGCAATCGAGCGATCGCCACTGGCACAGGCATTGGTAGCGCGACTGGAAGCTCGGCTATGGAAAGTACATGAGCGATTGGTTGCGGCCGCAGCCCCTCGGCCGCGGGTCGCGGTGCTCGAGTGGACGGATCCCATCTACAACGCCGGGCACTGGGTGCCGCAGATGGTGCGGCGCGCCGGCGGCATCGAGGTGCTCGCCAAGGCCAGCGAGCGCTCGCGCGTCGTGACGATGGAGGAAGTCGTTGCTGCGAATGCGGATACGATCATCATCGCACCGTGCGGCTACGACGCCGAACGGGCCGCGGCCGAGGGCGCGATGCAGATGAAGAAGAACGAATGGTCGTGGCTCACCCAGCGTCGCGCGTGGGCGGTTGATTCGGGCGGGCTCTTGAGCCGGCCCGGTCCGCGTCTGGTCGACGGGGTGGAGACGCTAGCCGAAATATTTCATCCGACATTGTTTCCCCGCCCGGCGCGAGGACGCGCGCTCGAGCTGTCCGCCGCATGACCGAAAGCCCGATGACGATCCGATGACGGTCGTCATTAACGTTGTCAGCCAGCGGCCGTCTGCCATCTCGCCCCCCACCCCCCTCCTCCGACAACATGCTGAGTGATTCGTCTGTCACCTTCCTGAAGCGATTGCTCGATACTCCTGGTCCGTCGGGTTTCGAGGCTGCGCCCGCACGCGTATGGCGAGAGGAAGCCGCGAAGTTCGCGAAGGTGGAGTCGGACGTGCACGGCAACAGCATGGCGACGGTCGTTCCCGATGGCCGCCCGATCATCATGCTGGCAGGGCACATCGACGAGATCGGCGTCATCATCCAGCACATCGATGAGGATGGCTACGTCCACATCTCCGGAATCGGCGGCTGGGACCCGCAGGTGCTGGTGGCGCAACGCATTCGATTCCTCGGCACGAATGGAGATGTGATCGGGGTGGTGGGCAAGAAGCCGATCCACCTGATGAAGTCCGAAGATCGCGAGAAGGCGTCGAAGATGACTGACCTCTGGGTGGACATCGGTGCGAAGAACCGCGCGGAGGCGAGCGAGCAGCTGAGCGTGGGCGACGCCGGCGTCATCGACTCGAAAAGCCTGCTCCTCCCCAACGACCGGATCGTGTCGCGCTCCGTGGACGACCGGATCGGCGCCTTCGTCGTGCTCGAGGCACTCAGGCGCTACAACGAGAAGCCCGGGAAGGCGAAGGTGGTCGCGGCGGCGACGACGCAGGAGGAGATCGCGTGGCACGGTGGCGGCGCGGGCGTGTGCGCCTCGTGCATCGGCGCCCAGATGGCGATCGTAGTCGACGTCACCTTCGCAACCGACCACCCCGGCGTCGAGAAAAAGGAGCTCGGCGAGCACGCGATCGGCAGCGGGCCGGTGCTCACACGCGGATCGATCATCAGTCCGGTGGTGTTCCGCACGCTGCGCAGCGCCGCGGACGATCTGAAGATCCCGTACACGCTGCAGGCGGCAGGGCGCGATACGTCGACGGATGCGGATGCGATTCACGTGGCGGCACAGGGGATCGCGACGGCGCTGGTGTCGATTCCCAACCGCTACATGCATTCGCCAAACGAGCTCGTGAGCCTCGAGGATGTGGATCGCGCTGCGACGCTGATCGCCGAGGCGTGCCGACGAGTGGACGAGAAGACGGACTTCACGGCGCGGTAAAGCTCGCTGCTACAGAGACTTGCACGGATCGCCGAGCTTTCGGGCTCGGCGATCTTTTTATTTTCGAAATCGCCCCTTGCACCTCACGTAACGTGAGGATTTAGACTGTCCCCGTGGCCACAAACACACTCCCCGTTTCGCAGACGCAGACGCTGATGACGCAACCGCCATGGAAGGTGGGTGAGCTCGCGAGCCGGACCGGCATGTCGGTGCGCGCGCTGCATCACTACGACGAGATCGGGCTGCTCACGCCCTCGCTGCGCACGCCGTCCGGACATCGGCTGTATCAGGAAGCTGACATCGCCCGGCTGCAGCAGATCCAGTCACTGCGACTGATGGGGTTTCCGCTCGACGAGGTGAAGCGGCTGCTCGACGGAGCGGCGATGACGCCTCGAGAAGTGATCGATCTGCATCTCGCCAGGCTGCACGAGCAAATCGCTCTGCAGAACCGCCTGGCCGAGCGCATTGAGGCGCTCGCAACGCACATGGACAGGGTGGAATCGGCTTCGATCGACGACCTCTGTCAAATCATCCAGGCCATGACGACAATGGAGAAGTATTTCACGACGGAGCAGCTGGAGGTGCTCCGCGAACGGCGATCCTCGATTACACAGCAGCACATGGACGAGGTTCGCGATTCATGGAACGAGATCATTCCGAAAGTTCGCAGCGCGATGGAGGCGAATGTCGATCCGACATCGCCGGAGATGCTCGCGATCGCGAAGCGCTGGAAGGAGCTCGTGGAGGAGTTCACCGGCGGCGACCCGAAGCTCGCGCAGGCGGTGAAAACGATGTACGAGAACGAAGGCGCGACGTTGCAGCAGCAGTTCACACAAACACCGACGCCGGAGATGTTTGTGTATCTCCAAAAGGCGTTCGCAGCGATGAAGTAGTGGAGAGGGGCGAGCAGACCTAACTGCTTTGGAACAGCGACACAAACGGATTTGACGGATTGAACGGAAAAGGCGGACGACTACTCGCGCAGTTGTCCGCCTATTTCGTTCAATCGGTTTGTGTGGCTTTTCAAAAAAGCAGTTACTCCCCGCTACAACCCCTACTCCTCTTCGATGTGCGCCGTGTCCGCCGGCGTGGGGAATTTTCCGCTCTCGCGCTTCCGCCCCATCATCACCCACGACGCCGCGCCGCGCACGGCCTTCTCCTTGTCGCGCAGCAGCGTCTGCAGCGCCGCGAGCGCGCTCGACGTCTTGACCTCGCCGAGCGCGTGCACCGCGGCTACGCGCATGGGCGTCGCGCGGCGCTTGCCCAGCAGCCCTTTCTCCGTGCGCGCGATGTCCATCAGCTTCTCGACGGCGTGTGGCGTGCCGAGCTGGCCGAGCGCGGTGACCATCGCCATCTGCACGCGATTGTCGTCCTCCTTGTCCAGCGCGCGCACGAGCGAGTCCACCGAGCCGCTGCGCTGCATCGCCATCGCCTCGGCCGCGCGCTCGCGCACTTCCTCCGGCGCATCGCGCAGCGCGCCACGCAGCCCCTTCGCCGCGACGCTCGGGCCGAGCTTCGCGAGCGCGCTCGCGGCCGCGGTGCGCACGCGATCGTCGCGATGCTCGAGCATCTTCTCGAGCTCCACATCCGCCTCTGCCACGCGCATCTCGCCGAGCAGCTCGATCGCGTTGCGCACGACGAACCAGCGCGGGTCGCCGAGCATGTGCACGAGCGTGCGCACGCCGGTGCGCAGGCGCAGGAGCGAGTCGTAGTACACGCGGCGATCGGTGATCGACGGCGCGGAGATGAGCGCTTCGACCAGCGCCTCAACCCCATCGTCCTCGGCCCGCGTGAAGATCGCCATGTACTGCTCGTAGTTCTCGCGGCGCCGCGGAAGCAGCTCGACGATGCACTTGAGCACGCGCGGCACGCAGAGCCGGCGAATGGCGAGCGCGTACTGGCGCTTCGCCATCTTGTCCTCGATGTCGCCCTCGCGCTTCACCAGCCCGTAGAACACGTCGGCGACGATGTCGATGCGATCCTTCCCCGACGAGTCGGCGGCGAGCTTCACGAGCGTGTCGAGCTGTCCGCCGACTTCGGTGGCTTCGCGCGAGCGGTCGAGCTCCTCGAACATGCGCACCATCGATCCCTTCGGCGTCGACGCGGTGGAGAACGCCGCGAACATCGCCTCCGGGTCCTGCTCACGCACGATGTCTTCTGCTTCCATATCATCGCCGCCGCCGTCACCCACCTCGGCGCCGCCGGCCTGCACGGCTTCGAACTGGCCGGTGGTCGGCATGAACATCGTCATGCTGTTGCGCACGAAGCCCACCTCGGTGTTGCCGAGCTTCGAGTTCGGAAGCGCCGCGGGCGCCTGAGTCTGCGCCGGCATGTCGACCTTGAGCGAGATCGTCTGCGCGTCGAGCGCGCGCACGAGCGAGAGCGCGTTCTCGCCACCGTTGCCGGGCGTCGCGGCGACGGACAGCAGCTTCGCCGCGAGCATGAGATCCGCCGGCGATGCGTTCGGCTGGAAGCTCATCTCGAGAATCGAGTGACCGATCATCTGCGCGACGAGCCCATCCACTCCCTCGAAGCGCGCGGGAACGACTTCCGCGTTGGCGGAGAGCAGTTGCATGTCGTGCAGCACAAGCTTCACGGGACCCTGCTCCGACACGGTCACGAGCGATCGCAGCGTGGCGAGCTGCTTATCGAAGTCGGAGCCTTCGAAGAGCAGCATTTGCACGAGTCGAGCGAAGTGGCGGGCAAAGGTCAGGGCGTATGACATCGATAGCTGAAAAAGTCCGCTTCAAGATGCGAATCAGTCTGGATCGAGGGAGATTCTCCCGATATTCGACAGGTGACCAGAGTCGATCGTAACATTATGATCACACGTCGCTTGCGCGAATTCGAGGTCGTGCGTAATGACCGCCGCGGCGCCCCGCGAGCGCTGCAGCTCGAGCGCCGCCGCAATGAAGCCTCGCCCCTCCGCATCCTGCCCCGCGGTGGGCTCGTCGAGCATCAAAAATCGCGGTTGCGATGCGAGCGCGGAGGCGATCGCCAGGCGTCGCTGCAGCTGCGGCGCGAGATCGCCGGGATGCTCGCTCTCGCGGCCGTCCAGACCAACGACTGCGAGCGCCTCCCTTCCTTGCGCGAGCGCAGCATGCCGATTCGCGCCGAGCGTGCGCGGACCAAACATCACTTCCTCGAGAATCGTACGCGAGAAAAGTTGTCGTCGGGGATCCTGAAAGACGAGGCCGACGAAGCGCGCGCGCTCGTGCACGGGCATCGTGGTGAGGTCGGTGGATGCAACGCCGATGCGCCCCGCACGCGCGGTGACGAGTCCCATGATCGTTCGGGCAAGAGTACTCTTCCCCGCGCCATTTTTTCCTAGCCATGCGACGACTTCGCCATCGCCGATGGTAAGCGAGAGATTTTGGAGCACCACGCGCTCGTCATAGCCGGCGCTGAGCGAGTGGATGGTGAGGAGTGGCGCGCGCTCGATCTGCGCGACGAGCCTGCGCGGGCCGCGATCGTCGCGCGTGGGCAGCGCGCCGAGGCGGGCATCGAGTGGTGGCGTGTGCCCGAGCACCTCGCGAGGCGCGCCGCTCGCGAGTATGGCGCCGTCGGCGAGCAGGATCACGCGATCGGCGAGCGACGCGAGGAGCTCGAGGTTCTGCTCGACGATGAGGATGGCGACGCCGCTGTCGCGAAGAGAACGCAGCGCGCTCGCGAAGTGCGCCGCGGCTTCGGGGTCGAGTTGCGCGGTCGGTTCGTCGAGTACGATCAGAGGCGCGTCGAGCGCGAGCGCCGACGCGAGGGCGACGCGCTGGAGCTCGCCGCCGGAGAGATCGCGCGGCAAGCGCGCGGCGAGTGGCGATGCGTTCGCAAGCGCGAGCGCGCGGTCCACACGCGCACGGATGAGCGGCGAGGATAGCGCCTGATTCTCCGGACCGACCGCGACCTCCTCCTCCACAGTCTCACCGAGCTCCGTGAGCTGCGTCGACGGATTCGCGAACACGAACGCCGCGGGCGGGCGGCCGCCGAGCGGATGGTGAATGGTGCCGTCGATCGCGGCGGGGAGCGAGCGGCCGAGCAGCCCTGCGGCGGCGAGTGCGAGCGTGCTCTTCCCCGCGCCGACGTGCCCCGCGATGCCGACGATCTCCGCGCGCGAGATATCGAGCGCGACATCGCGCAGGGCGACGCGCCCGTCGTAGGCGACGGAGCGAAGGCGTAGCGAGAGCGCGAGCGGCGAAGCGCTCACGATACGATCGACAACGTGTGCACAAACTCCCACAGCCGCCACGCGATCGCCGTCGCCAGCGCCAGCCAGATCACGCGGCGCGCCCACTGCTCGCCGCGGGTGTCACCGATCGGCGCGAGCGCTGTACGCCGCGCGCCCGGCTCGAACGCGCGCGCATCGAGCGCGAGCGCGCGCTCCTCGCTCTCCGTCACGAGCCCGACGATGAGCGGGCCCGCCAGCGCCGGCAGCGCGCGCAGTCGTCCCCGCACGCCCGTGCCCTTCCCCATGGCGACGCCACGACAGCGCTGCGCATCGATCACATCGTCCGCTCGGCGGCGCGCCTCGGGCACCGCCTCGAGCGACGCGATCACGAGATACGCCGCCCACGCGGGGAGCCCCTTCGCCGCGAGCGCACGCGTGAGCCGGCGCGGCGCGACGCCCACGACGATGACGCCGAGTGCGGCGATCGCGGCGCCGAGCCTGAGCGAGATCGCGAGCGCGTCGAGCGTGGATGCCATGGATGGCACCCAGCGCGCGTGCGACGCCGACGCATCGGGGAAGGCAACGTCGACCAGCACTAGCAACACAAAGGTGGGGAGCGCAACGAGCATCGTGAGCGCCGCCACTTTGCCGCCGATGCCGCTCGCCGCCGCCACGAGCAGCGCGACCGCGAGCACGACCACTGGCGTCCACGGCTGCGGACCGATGAAGGCCACGACGACGAGCGCGATCGCGGCAGCGAGCGGCGTGAGCGGATTCCAGCGATCGAGTGCGCTCGTCATGCCGTCGCGCCCCCGAAGCGCGCGCTGAGCCTGCGCGGCAGCCGCTCGAGCACCAGATACACGAGCACGCACGACAGCGGCTTGTCCAGCACGTCGGTGGCAATCGCAGCGATCTTGGCGGCGCTGTCCACGCTCACGCCGAGCACCGCGCGAATCGCGATCGTGAGGAACCCAGTGCCGCTCGCCGTGAGCCCGCCCATGAGCGCGATCACGATCACCGCGGACAGGAGCGCGGCCGCGACGCCGATGACGAGCCCCGCCGCGATCGCGCCGCCGAGCGACCGGAAGGCGCCCACCTTGCCGGTCACGCCCGCGAGCCATCCGATCACGATCGCCACGGGAATGAAGGCGAAGAGCGCGGGCGACACGAGCAGCCCAAGCACGGAATTCGACACGATCCCCGTCGCGATCCCCGCCCGCGGCCCCGCGAGCACGGCCACGAGAATCGTGCCGACGGAATCGAGATACACCGGGAGCTTCAGCGCGTTGACGACGGCACCGAGCGCGAGATTCAGCGCGACCGCGCGGGGAATCAGCGCGAGCGCGAGCGTGGAGAGCGGACGTCTGGCAGGAAGGGACACCGGCGGATAACATACTACTCGTAGCGCGCCTCTCACCACACCCAGTGCCCCGCATGTCACCCGCACTCTTCCGCCGCGCGGCGTACGCCAGCGTGGCCGCGATTCTATTCGGCTGCCACGGCGCCCGCGTCGCGCCCCAGCCGACATCCGCGCCCGCGGCGAGCGACACCGCACGCATCCGCGCCGACATCGGCTACCTCGCAAGCAACGCGCTCGAGGGGCGCGGCACGGGCACGCCGGGCAATGACAGTGCGGCGGCCTATCTCGCGCGCGAGTACGCTCGGCTCGGGCTCACGAAAATCGAGCGCCCCACGAGCTGCCCGCAAATGCGCCCCGGCGTGCGCGAGTGCGTCGTGGGCCGCGCATCGTATCTGCAATCGTTCTCCGCGCACTCCGTCGCCGCCGCGCACGCTGGACTTCCGGGTGAGCTCCCGACGCAGAACGTCGTCGCGATGCAGCCCGGCACCGATCCCGAGCTGCGCAATCAATATCTCGTCATCGGCGCGCACTTCGACCATCTGGGCCGCTCCCCCGCGAACGCGATGGATCCCGAGGCGAAAGATGCCATTCGCCCGGGCGCCGACGACAACGCGTCGGGCACCGCGGCCGTGCTCGAGCTCGCGCGTCGCTTTCACGCGAAGCCCGCGCGCCGCCCGATCATCTTCGTGAACTTCAGCGGCGAGGAGCTCGGCGTGCTCGGCTCGGAGCACTTCGTCGACAATCCGCCCGTGCCGCTCGACAGCATCAGCGCGATGCTGAACTTCGACATGGTCGGCCGGCTGCGGAACGACAAGCTCATCGTGTACGGCGTCACGACAGCCACCGAGATGCGCGGCATCGTCGACAGCGCAAACATGGTGCAGCCACCGCTCAGCATCACCGCGACGGGCGACGGCTTCGGCCCATCAGACCAGGCATCGTTCTACGCCAAAAAAATCCCCGTGCTGCAGTTCTTCACCGACCTGCACGAGGACTATCATCGCGCCACCGACGTGGCGTCGAAGATCAACGTGGCCGGCGAGGCGCGCGTGGTCGACTACGCCGAGCGCGTCGCGCGTGCGATTGCGGATCGCGACGGGCGACTGACCTACGTGCGGTCGTCGCAACCGGCGCCGCACATGTCCACGAGCTCCACGAACGGCACGTACTTCGGCTCGGTCCCCGACATGGGTGCCAATGTGGCCGGCGTGAAGCTCGCCGGCGTCACGGCGGGCAGCCCTGCCGACAAGGCGGGCGTGCAGGCGGGCGACATCATCGTCGAGTTCGGCGGAACGACAGTGAAAGACATCTACGACTACACGAATGCGATCGGCGCTCACAAGCCGGGCGACGTCGTGCAGGTGATCGTCATGCGCGCGGGCACCCGGCTCGCACTCTCCGCCACGCTCGGCAAGCGTGGCTCCTGAACCCCCCAGGAGGCTTCTGATGATTCGTCGTTCGTTACCAGCTCTGATTGCCCTCGCCGTGCTCTCTTCCGCTCCTCTGGGCGCGCAGGATTCCAGCCTCGCAGCGCCGGGGACGTTCGTACTTCGTGCCGCGCATCTCATCGACGGCACCGGTGCCGCCGAGATCAACAACGCGGCCATCGTCGTCGTCGGCGACAGCATCACGTGGGTGGGCACGGCCGCGAACGTGAAGGTGCCCAGCGGCGCGCGCACGATCGACCTCGGCGACGCGACGCTGCTCCCGGGCTTCATCGACGCGCACGTGCACCTTGCCGGCCGCGAGCTCGGCGATCCCGAGCAGGAAGAAGCCGCGGTGCACGACTACGATCAGTACAGCGCGATCCTCGGCGTCAATCACGCGAAGAGCACGCTCCTCGACGGTTTCACGAGTGTGCGCAACGTGGGCGCGCCGAACTTCGACGACATGGCGCTCAGAAAGGCGATCAACGCGAGTCAGATCTGGGGGCCGCGCATGGAAAACGCCGGCTACGCGATTGGAATCACCGGCGGCCACTGCGATGACAACGCCTACAAGCCGGGGCTGTTCGACGGCAGCATCAAGACCGGGATCGCGGATGGCCCCGATCAGGTGCGCGCTGCGGTGCGGTACATGATCAAGCAGGGTGCGGACGTGATCAAGACGTGCGCGACGGGCGGTGTGCTCTCCGAAGGCGACGCCGTGGGCGCGTCGCAGTACACGTACGAGGAGTTGCACGCGATGGTCGAAGAAGCGACCAAACTGGGACGGAAGGTCGCGGCGCATGCGCACGGCACCGAGGGGATCAAGGTCGCGGTGCGCGCGGGCGTGAGCTCGATCGAGCACGGCTCCTTCCTCGACGAAGAGGGCGCGAAGATGATGGCGGCGAAGGGAACGTATCTCGTGCCGACGCTGAGCGCGGGCGAGGTCGTCGAGAAAGCGGCGAACAGCGGTGTGCTCAAAGGGCTGCGCCGCCAGAAGGCTCTCGACGCGGCGAAAGCCATGCGCAACTCCGTTAAGATCGCGCGCGCCGCGGGTGTGAAGATCGCGCTCGGCACCGACTCGGGCGTGGGCAAGCACGGCACGAACGCGCACGAGTTCACGCTCATGACGACGTGGGGCGGGATGACGAACATGGAGTCGATCGTCGCGGGCACGCTGAGCGGCGCGAAGCTCCTCGGCTGGGATGAGCACGTGGGCTCGCTGACGCCCGGCAAGTGGGCGGACATCGTCGCTGTGCCGGGCGATCCGCTCAAGGACATCAAGAACATGGAGCACGCGCTCTTCGTGATGAAGGGCGGCGCGATCTACAAGACGCCCACGGTGGCGTTGCACCCGTAGTCGCGGAGCGGCGTGGAACTGTATCACACCGAGTACGGTCCAGAGGACGCACCCCGGCTGCTCTGTCTCCACGGCGGCCCGGGGGCGTCGCTCGACTACATGCTGCCGCAGATGCTCGCGCTCGCGAGCGACTACCGCCTGATCTTCTACGATCAGCGCGGAGGGGGACGATCGAGAGTCAACGATCAGTCCCCCATCACCTGGAAAACGCACGTCGAGGATCTCGCCGCGCTCGTGCGCGAGCTCTCGCTCGAGCCGCTCACCCTCGTCGGCTATTCGTGGGGCGGGCTGCTCTCGCTGCTCTACGCCATCACCGCGGCCGGCGGCTTCCGTGACGAGCGGTTTGCGTTCACGGCAAGCGCGCCGGCCCCCGCGCCCATGCGCATGGTGCTCATCACCCCCGCGCCGGCTACCAGCGCCTTCCGCACGGAATTCAGCGCGGAGCTCGCGCGTCGCCAGCGCGCGCCCTGGATCGCGGAGGAGCGCGCAGCGATCGCCGCCTCGGGGCTCCGGGAGCGCGACCCGGAGGCATACGCCAAGCGCATCTTCGAGCTCGGTGTCGCCGGCTACTTCGCGGATCCCGCGCGCGCGCGCGAGCTCACGCCCTTCCGCGTCATCGCCCGCGTGCAGCAGACCGTGTGGGAGAGCCTCGCCGGCTACGATCTCACCGACAAGCTCGCGCTGGTCGAGGCGCCGACACTCGTGATCCACGGCGCGCACGACGCGATTCCGCTCGCGTCGTCATCGCTGATCGCGTCCGCGCTGCCGCACGGAGAGCTCGTGGTGCTCGACGAAAGCGCTCATGTGCCTTACGTTGAAGGCGAGGCCGCGTTCTTTGCTGCGGTCCGCGAGTTTCTCCAGCGCACGAGTGCCCAGCCATGAAGCCAGCGGGAGATTCGATCGAGCGGGAGATCGCGACGATCAGCGCGGATGAGCGGAAGCTCGCCGTTTCGCTCACCGTCTCCTTCGATGGCATCGAGCACGTTGGACGGCTCTGGTTCGCCGAGGAGGAGTGGGAAGACGAAGGGATTCCCGATCGCGGCACGATCTCGGGGCGCACCACGGAGGAAGTGATCTCCGTCGCACGCGCGCTCACCGAGCCGGAGCTGCTCGCGCGCCATCGACGCGCCACCGTCAACAAGCGCCGTTATCTTTCGCTGCGTGCCGTCACCGACGAAATCTTGCGCAAGGTGCGCTACTTGAATCAGGTCGCCGTCTCGATGCGCGCAGGACTCATCGATCTCGATGGAGCGGCACAGGAGATCGATTACACCGAGCATCAATTGCATGAGCTCGTAGCGCGGCTGCGCGATGCCGCCGGCGTGGAGGAGCAGGCCTGATTCCTGCGAACTTTCCCCGCGTGCCTGCTCGCATCACACCGTACGAACTGATTCTCGAGCCGCTCGAGCGCGACGACTTCCCGGCGATACGCGCCGAAGGCGAACAGCGCGGTTCCGACGTGCATAGACGCGATCAGTTTCTGCTGCTCGGTCACGCCGGCGCGGCGCTCGACGAGATGGTCACCGAGGATGCGGACCCCGCGAGCCTCGATGAGTATGGCGAGCTCCTGTATCAGGGCTTCCAGTTCTGGACGTACGGCCGCCGTCTCTACTCGTTCGATGATGCCGTAACCGAGGCGCTCACATCTCCCGGTTACGACATCGGCGACTGGATTCTCGCGGGCCCGCCCGCGAGCTACCTGCAGTTCCCCTATCAGCGACTCTGGGCGCGCGTCTCCGCTGACGCCCCCTACGAGCCACTGGATGGCATTTTCGCGGTCGCTGCGGAGACCGAGGAGCGCACTGACTCCGGCGCGCACCTGCGCGCACAGATGGTGCTCGGCCTTCGTCCCGATCGTCCCGGCGTTTCGCTGGTGTCGTACCGCGATGACATCGACCCCGCCAGGGCCGCAGCACGCGCCGAGCATCCGTGGCGCGCAGAGGGAGTGGCGTACGCGAACGCGATTCCCGGCGGTGAGCGAATGGGCTATCGCACGCTCGCGACCACGAGCGAGCTCGAGGCGCTCGTCATTCGCGCCTTCCATTATCTCGACACGCATCCGGACCGGCTCGAGCGCGTGACGGACGAAGCAGGCGATGACGCCACGCACTTGCCGTACGTTCGCGTGCGGTGAGCCATGGACCCACGCTCGGTCGCGCATGCGCTCGCGCAGATCGCCGATTTCCTCGAGCTCAAGAACGAGAATCGGTTCAAGAGTGCCGCGTATCGGAACGCGTCGCGCGCGGTCCTCGCAGTACAGACGGATGATCTCGGCCCCGCACTCGAATCGGGCGAGCTCGCGGAGCTGAAGGGAATCGGGCCCGCGACGCTGTCGACGATTCGCGAGCTCGTCGAGAGCGGCGAGTCGCGCTACCTCGAGCAGCTGCGCAGCGAGACGCCGGAGGGATTGCTCGAGATGCTGCGCGTGCCCGGACTCGGCACCGCGAAGATCCAGAAGATCCATGAAGCGCTCGGCGTGGCGACGCTCGCGGAACTCGAGGTGGCGGCAACCGATGGGCGGCTCGCGAAGCTGCCGCGCTTCGGCGCCGGAACGGCCGCGAAGATCCTCAAGGGAATCGCCTATCTCCGAGAGAACAGCGCGTACATGCACTCCTCGCGCGCGCTCGCGGAGGGGGCGCGCGTGCTCGCCGCGGTGCGCGCGCATCCCGCCGTCGAGACCGCGATGCTCGCGGGCTCGCTCCGCCGCCGCAGCGAGATCGTGCGCGACATCGACGTCGTGGCGGCGTGCAACGACGCACCGGAGCGCGTCGCGGCGGAGTTCACGAGCGCACCTGGCGTGCGCGAGGCGGAGCCGAGAGGCGATGGCGCGGCCGTCATTCACTTCGTGGACGGCACCGTGCTCGACCTCCACTGCGTCGCGCCGGACAAATTCGCGGTCGCGCTCTGGCGCGCGACGGGGAGCGCGGCGCACGAGGGCGAGGTGCTCGCGCACGCCGCCGCGTGTGGACTGTCGATAGTCGACGACGAGTTGCGCGATGCGGCTGGCGCGCGCATCCCCGTGCGCGACGAGCCTGCGCTCTACGATGCGCTCGGCCTCCAGTACATCGAGCCGGAGCTGCGCGAGGGACGCGGCGAGGTCGCGGCGGCGGCGACGCGCGCGCTGCCCACGCTGATCGAGTCGAGCGACATCCGCGGCGTGCTCCACTGCCACTCCGACTACTCGGATGGAAAGGCGACCATCGCCGAGATGGCGGCGGCGGCGAAGGCGCTGGGGTGGAGCTACATCGGGATCTCGGACCACTCCCAGTCGGCCTTCTACGCGGGCGGCCTCAAGCCCGAGGCGGTGCTCGCGCAGCACACCGAAATAGATCGCTTGAATTCAAGCGATCTCGGAATACTGATCCTGAAGGGCATCGAGGCGGATATTCTCGCCGACGGGCACATCGACTATGATCCCGATCTGCTCGATCGCTTCGACTACGTGATTGCGTCCGTGCACTCGCGCTTTTCGATGGACCGGGAGACGATGACCGCGCGAGTGTTGCGCGCGCTGGATGATCCGCACGTCACGATCCTCGGGCATCCGACGGGGCGGCTGCTCCTGAGCCGCGAGCCCTACGCGATCGACATGGAGGCTGTGATTGCCCGAGCCGCGCAAAACGGCGTGACGCTGGAGATCAACGCGGACCCGCACCGCCTCGATCTCGACTGGCGGCACTGCCGCCTCGCGAAGTCGCTCGGCTGCTCCTTCGAGATCGGGCCCGACGCGCACTCGGCGAGAGGGCTCGCGAACATGGATTTTGGAGTTGGGATCGCGCGGAAGGGATGGCTCGAGGCTTCGGACGTGATCAATGCGATGAGTGTCGAGAAGATCATGGAGCGCTTACGTCGACGGAGAGATTCATGAAAGCGAAGAAGGTGGTGAAGAAGGCAGCGAAAAAAGCAGCGAAGAAGATCGTGAAGACGCTCGCGAAGAAGGTCGTGAAGGCGGCGACGAAGACGGGACGCCCGCCCAAGGCGCCGTCGTCGAAGGAGCCGGCGCTGCCGCATCTGCGCGAGCGCTGGCCGCGCAACGACGCCGAGCGCAAGGCGAAGGCCGCCGAGTATTACAGGCGGCTCTCGGCCACCTACCCCGACGCGCACTGCGCGCTCGATCACGAGGATGCCTACCAACTGCTCGTTGCCACGATTCTGAGCGCGCAGTGCACCGACAAGCGCGTCAACATGGTCACGCCCGGTCTCTTCAAGCGCTTTCCGAACGCGACGGCGCTCGCGATTGCGGACACCGAGGAGCTCGAGAACGCGATCAAGAGCACCGGGTTCTTTCGCAGCAAGTCGAAGAGTCTGCTGGGGATGGCGCGCGCGCTGGTCGATCACCACGGCGGCACTGTTCCGAGCACGATGGAAGAGCTCACCAAGCTCCCCGGCGTGGGCCGCAAGACCGCCAACGTCATCCTCGGCAACGCGTTCAACAAGAATCTGGGGATCGTCGTCGACACACACGTCGCGCGGCTCTCGCATCGACTCGGCCTCACGCGCGAGGAGGATCCCGTCAAGATCGAGCAGGATCTGATGCCGCTCTTTCCGTCGGAGCAGTGGACGATGGTCTCGCACCTGCTCATCGATCACGGCCGTCAGATCTGCGACGCGCGCAAACCGAAGTGCGAGATCTGCCCGCTCAACGACATTTGCCCGTCATCGCGCGTGTGACGGCGGGCGCGCGGGGCCCAAGTGCAAAGGGCCGCTGGCGCGATTAACTTCCGCGAGTTGCATCACTCCGAATTCCTTTGACGGACTGGGTTCTACATGGCGAAGCAGGCTACGATCGAGACGAATCGCGGCACCATCGTCGCTGACCTCTTTGAAAAGGATGCACCGATCGCGGTCGGCAACTTCGAGAAGCTCGCGAACAGCGGCTTCTATGATGGCGTGAAGTTCCACCGCGTGATCAAGGACTTCATGGTGCAGGGCGGCGATCCACTGTCGCGCGATCTTCCGGCGGGCGACCGTCGCATCGGCACGGGCGGCCCCGGCTACCAGATCAAGTGCGAGACGAAGGGGAATCCGAACAAGCACGATGTCGGCGCGCTCTCGATGGCGCATGCCGGAAAGGACACCGGCGGCAGCCAGTTCTTCATGGTGCTCGACGAGAACAACACGCGGCACCTGAATGGCGTCCACACCGTGTTCGGCAAGATCACGAAAGGGTTGGACGTGCTCAACAAGATCACGCAGAACGACACGATGACCACCGTTCGGGTCGCCTAGGGCGCCGTTCAAACCGGAGACGAAATGACCGCACCGAAGGAAGGAGATCTCAAGGCGGGCCTCACCGGGCTCATCATTGGCGCGGTGCTACTGGGGATCACGCTGACCGTGATCGTGCACTTCACCAACCAGAAGTACGCGAACGAGGCGCCGGCGGCCGAGACCAAGTAAGGCTGCCGAGCTGTGCAATGAGGGGCGGGCGCGAAAGCGTCCGCCCCTTTTTCGTTTGAGCCGGCCGCGAGGACCGTTCGCCGCTTCTAGACGAAGGGAACATCAGAGTAACTTACCCATTAGTCATTAGACGTTATGCCTTTCAATGACGTGGGAACAACTCTACTGACGAGCCGTTTAGTTACTCTCAGCAACCACAAGAACCCGTCCTATGTCCGAGACCGCTCAATCCAACTCACCTCGCTGGCGCCGCCTCCCCGGCGAGCGTCCGCGCCAGATCCTCGATGCGGCACTCGAGGTATTCGGCGAGCGTGGGCTCGCCGCCGCGCGGCTCGAGGACATTGCGCGCACGGCCGGCGTCTCGAAGGGCACGATCTATCTCTACTTCCCGAACAAGGAAGCGCTGTTCTGCGACATGATCCGCGAGATCCCGTCGCGGTACATCGCCACAGCGGAAGCGTCGATCGTCGAAAGCGCCGGCGCGCGCGATCAGCTGCTTCAATATCTCGGCAACTCGTGGGACTATGTACGCACGCCGTCCTTCGAAATTCTCTATCGCCTGATCCTGAGCGAGCTGCACCACTTCCCCGACCTCTACGAGCAGTTCATCGAGGAAGTCCCAATGCGCTCGATGCGGATCATCGGCGACATCATCAAGCGGGGCCTCGAAAGCGGCGAGTTCCGCGACATCGACCCGCTGGCCGCCGGCCGCATGATCCACTCCGTGCTCTTCATTCACGGTGTGTGGGCGGCCAAGCGCGCACGACTTCCCTTCATGCGCGATCTCACAGATAACCAGGTGCTCGATCAAATCGTGGACTTCTGTCTGCACTCGATCGGCCAAGTTCCGGCGCCAACAGCGTCACACGTGCACACATGATCATCAGCTCCCGCCTTCTGCTCGCCATCGCTCTGCTCGCTTCCGCCACCACCGCGCACGCGCAGGACTCCGTCATCTCGCATCCGCTCACCCTGGGCGATGCCGCGCGCATCGGTGCACGACAGAACGCGCAGGCGATCCAGGCCCGCTATCGCGCCGACCAGGCCAACGCGCGCATTCGCCAGAGTCGCGCGGACCTGCTCCCGTCCGCCAGCGGCTACGCCGCCGAGAACGGGCGCTCCTACAACTCGGCCACCTTCGGCATCGATTTCCCCGGCTTCGACCCTGCGGGCTCGGTGATCGGCCCCGTCAACATCTTCGACGTGCGCGGAAAGATCACGGAGACCTTTCTCGACTTCGGCGCGATCCAGCGGCTGAAGGGCGCGAAAACGACCGCGCGCGCCTTCGGCGCCACCGCGGCGAACGAGGCCGAGATCTCCGCGCAGAACGCGGCGAACGCCTATCTGCGCGCGCAGCGTGCGGACGCGCAGCTCTCCGCGCGCCAGGCGGACTCGGTGCTCGCGGACTCGCTCGTCGGCATCGCGAACGAACAGCTGCGTGCCGGCGTCGGCGTCGGGCTCGACGTCACGCGTGCGCAGTCGCAGTTCGCGACGGTGCGCGCGCAGCTGATCGTCGCCCGCAACGAGCGCGACCGCGCGAAGCTCGATCTCCTGCGCGCGCTCGGGCAGCCGCTCACCGCCAACGTCAGCCTCGCCGACAGCCTGAGCACGCTCGTCATTGGCGACACGACCATCGACGAGGCGTCCGCGATCGATGCGGCGATGCGCAGCCGCCCCGACCTTCGCGCGGCCGACGAGCAGATTCACGCCGCCGAGCAGCAGGTGACGGCGATCAAGGCGGAACGTCTGCCGTCGCTCTCGGCGTTCGGTGACTATGGCTACATCGGAAAAGACCGCCTGCTCGGCACCTACGACTGGGGCATACAGGTCTCGATCCCGATCTTCGACGGACTGCGCCGCGAAGCGCGCATCGAGGAGGCGAAGGCGATGACGAATGAGATCGATGTGCGCAGGCGCGACCTTCGCCAGCAGGCGGCGATCGAAGTGCGCGGCGCGCTGCTCGATCTCGCCTCCGCACGCCAGGAGGCGGACGCGGTTCGCGAGGCACTTCGGCTCGCGCAACAAGAGGTCGCGCAGGCGCAGGAGCGCTTCCGGGCCGGCGTCTCCGGAAACGCCGACGTGATCACCGCGTCGCTCTCGCTCAATTCGGCGCGCACGCAGGCGGTCGATGCGCTCTCCAGTTATCAGAGCGCGAAGGTCGCGCTTGCACGCGCAGTCGGCTCGGTCACAGCACTTCCATAACGAAACCAGCAACACGCACTGACTTCACCGTACTCGACACCGATCGACGGTCATACGACACAGAGGATTAGCACCATGGGGACGACCACCGAGCAGGCGACCAAGCAAGCCCAGACGATGCCACCAACGCTCGTGCGCGAGCCAGTTGCCGCGGCACCCGAGAAGGCGACGATGCGAAAGCAGATCATCATCGGCGTCATCGCCGTTGCGGTCGCGCTCGCGCTCACCTGGGCGATCAAGACGTTCATCTACGCACGCGCGCACGAGACCACCGACAACGCGCAGGTCGATGGGCACATCGTCCCCGTGCTCGCGAAGGTCGGCGGCTACGTGACGGCGGTGCTCGTCCAGGACAACGACTCGGTGCGAATGGGGAAGACACTGGTTCGCATCGATGATTCGGAATACAAGGTGAAGGTTGCGCAGGCCGAGGCGGATCTCGCCGCTGCGCAGTCCACCGCCGGCGGGCGCCAGTTCACGGGTCAGTCGCAGGCAGCGGTCGCGACCGCGACGGGCAATCGCTACGCGGCCGACGCGCAGATTCAGGCGGCGCTGGCGAACCAGCAGAAGGCGAACGCCGATCTCGCGCGCACGCGTGATCTCGTCGCCAAGCAGATCGTGTCGGCCCAGCAGCTCGACGCCGCGCAGGCGGCGGCGGCATCGGCGACGGCGAATGTCGAGGCACTCCAGCGGCAGGCGTCTGCCGCCGGCGGCGCCGTGCAGAACGCGCAGGCGGGCGTGCGACTCGCACAGGCGAGACTGCAGGCCGAGCAGGCGGCGCTCGACAACGCAAAGCTGCAGCTGAGCTACACGGAGGTCACCGCGCCCGAGACGGGCACGATCTCGAAGAAGCAGGTGGAGGTCGGACAGCTCGTGCAGCCCGGACAGACGATGATGTCGATCGTGGCCGACACGGGTACGTGGGTGACGGCGAACTTCAAGGAGACGCAGCTCAGTCAGATGCACGTGGGGCAGCCGGTGACCGTCGAAGTCGACGCATATCCGGGGTGCGAGGCGGAGGGGAACGTACAAAGTTTGAGTGGAGCGACGGGCGCGCGGTTCGCGCTGTTGCCGCCGGACAATGCAACCGGCAACTTCACGAAGGTGGTGCAGCGCCTGCCGGTGCGCATCGCCATCACGAAGGGATGCGGAGCCACGCGACCGCTCCGCCCCGGCATGTCCGTGGTCGCTCACGTGGATACCAGGAGTAAATGAGCACTGCCCCGGCCCTGAGCAGCGAGCTGCCATCGCGCGACGACGCGCTGGCGTTGTTGCACGAATACACGGCGAGCGAATCGCTGCGCGCGCACATGCTCTCGGTCGAGGCGGCGATGCGCGCGTACGCGGATCGCTTCGGAGAAGATCCCGAGCGCTGGGGGCTCACGGGGCTGCTGCACGACTTCGATTACGAGCGCTTTCCGAACAACGCGCACTCGGCCACCGAGGAGCATCCGGCCGAAGGCGTGCGGCTGCTTCGCTCGCGCGGCTACCCGGAGGACGTGCTCCAGGCGATACTCGGCCACGCGACCTACTGCGGGGTTGCGCGCGAAACGAAAATGGCGAAGACCCTGTTCGCCGTGGATGAGCTCACGGGGCTGATCACCGCCTCGGCGCTCGTTCGCCCATCTAAAAGCGTGCTCGATCTCGACGGGCGATCGGTGCGCAAGAAGATGAAGGACAAGGGCTTCGCCCGCGGAGTGAGCCGTGAGGATGTGACCCAGGGCGCAGCGGAGCTCGGGGTCGACCTCGACGAGCACATTCAGTTCGTCATCGAGGCCATGCGGCCTGTGGCGGACTCGTTGGGCCTGAGGGGCACCCCTGCCGCCGGGTAAGCCCGGATGGCCAACATTGTGTCAGCGCGGTGCGTATGATGGAGACGCCACGCTCATCAGACATGACCGCAATTCCGCTTCACCTCCCGCTTCGCCCAATGTCCGCGCCCTCGGCTGAGCCGGTGCCGGCGGACGCCGAGCGTGCGCTGGTGCGTGAGGCGCAAAGCGGGAGCGAGGCGGCGTTCGCGCAGCTCGTGCACACGCACATGCGCCGGGCGTACGCAGTGGCGAGAGCGATCTGCGCGACGCACGAGGACGCGGAGGATGCCGTGCAGGATGGCTTTCTTCACGCCTACAAGGCCTTGGAGCGTTTCAGGCCCGAACAGGCGTTCGCGGCCTGGCTGAACCGCATCGTCGCGAACGCTGCGCTGGACATTGGTCGTCGTAGGAAAGTGAGGGATGCGGACGCGCTGCCGGAAACGCTGTCGGTGCCGCAATTCGACCCCTCGGAGCGCTCGGAGCTGCGCGGCAGGTTAGGTATAGCGTTAAAGGTGCTTCCCGATCGTCAGCGGTCGGTGTTGGTATTGCACGACGTCGAGGGCTACACGCACGGCGAGATTGGCACAATGCTCGGAATACCCGAAGGGACGGCACGTTCGGACCTTCATCATGCGCGCGCATCGCTGCGAGAGCGGCTGCGCGATCTCTGGAGTGAGCGATGAGGATGGAGCCGCGAATCGGACCGGAAGGGCGGGACGACGAGTTGACCCGGGCGCTGCGAGAGCTGCACGCGCCCGCCGGTGGCGAGGCGTTCTGGGAGGGGTTGGAGCGGCGCGTTCTCGCGCGGGTGGCATCGAGTGAGGATGACATCTGGTGGCGCCAGTTCTCGCGCTGGCGGCGCGGGCTTGCGGTGGCGGGTGCGGCGGCGATGATCGTCGCGGCGCTGGCTGCGCGTCATTCGAGCCGGGTGCAATCGCTCGCCGCGTACCGGGAGATCGATGCGAGCACGGTCGTACCCGTGCAGGTAGCGAGTGAGACGGAGCGTGAGGCCTCGCGCGACGTCACGCTGCGCTACGTGGTGGGCCCTTGAGCGGGAGCTGGCCATGAAGAGATCGAAGTCGTTGGCGATGGGCTTCCTCCTCGGCACACTGGTCGCCGGGGGCGCGCTCGGGTTCTCGCTCGATCGCGTGCTCACGCGTCCGGCCTGCGACGCGAGTACGGATCGCCAGGCGGTTCGTAATTACATGGCCTCGAAGCTGCAGTTGAGCCCCCTGCAACGCGCGCAGGTCGACAGCCTGCTCGACATTCGGCATCGTGAGCTAAGCAAGATCGTTGCGCCCGTCCGCCCGCAGCTCGATTCCGTGCGCGAGGCGACGCGCGTGCAGATCAAGCGCCTGCTCGACCCCGGCCAGCAGAAGCGGTTCCAGGACTGGGTGGACGAATCGAATAAGGAAGAGGCCAAGCAGCAGTGATTTCCGCATCACAACTGACGTTCGTTGTGGCACTGTTGGGAATGGCGCAGCAGGCGGGCGCCCAGAATGTCGCGGATTCGTCGCGAACGATGTCGTTGAAGGATGCGGTTACGCTGGCGCAGAAGAACTCGCCGCTCGCCGTCAATGCGCGCGGTCAGGTGCGCACCAGCCAGGCTGCCGTTCGCTCTGCGTACGCCGCCTTCCTGCCCACGCTCGACGTGCAGGCATCGAACACGCAGAACAGCCCCGCCGGTGTCGTCGTCGACAGCACCGGCCACGTCTTTTCCGGACGATGGCAGAACTCGCAGGGCTTCAGCACGGGGCTGGAGCTCTTCGACGGCCTGTCGCGTCTCTACCAGATTCGCGCGAGCAGGGCCGATGTGACGGCGGCGCGCGCGAACGAGGTGACGCAGCAATTCCAGATCGCGCTGCTCGTGTCGCAGCAGTACTACGCGGTGCTCGCGGCGAAGGAGTCGGAGGCTGCGGCGCGGGCCGAGCTCGATCAGGCGCAGCAGCAGCTCGCGGTCTCGCGCGCGAAGGTGCAGGCGCAGACGGCGACCAAGTCCGACTCGCTGCGCGCGATCATTCAGGTGGGCAACGCGCAGCTCGCGCTGCTCCAGGCGCGCAACAACCTGCAGACCGCGAACGCGACGCTCACCCGGCTCGTCGGCGAGCCGTACAAGGTGACGGCGAACGCCGCGGACACGCTCGGCGGGCCCACCGTGGACGTCGACAGCGCGAAGCTCGTGCAACTGGCGGAGGTGAGCCCGTCGGTGCAGCAGGCGCAGGCCGAGGAGGTGGCGGCGAACGCGCAGTACCGCGCGGCGCACGCGCCATACTTTCCGAACCTCTCAGTGGCGTACAACCGTTCGCGCTACCACAGCGACAGCTCGTTCAACATCGCGAACGGCGGGTACAACTACAGCGGCACGTTGCGCTTCACGGTGAGCTATCCGCTGTTCAACGGGCTCACGCGCGAGCAAAACGTCGTGAGCGCGCAGGTGGCGGCACAGAACGCAGCGGCGGCGACGAAGGATGTGTCGCTGTTGGCGCAGCAGAATCTCGTGAGCTACATCGGCACCCTGCGCACGGCGCAGCAGCAGATCGATATCCAACAGGTGTCGGTGGCGGCGGCGGAGGAGGATCTGCGCGTGCAGCAGCAGCGCTACCAGCTCGGTGCATCGATTCTTCTCGACGTGCTGACCTCGCAGACGCAGCTAACGCAGGCGCGCCTGGCGCTGATCCAGGCGCGGTACGACTATCGCGTTGCCAAGGCTCAGCTCGAGGCGCTCATTGGGCAATCGCTCTGACGGCCGGGCCGCGCACATCTGGGGGGCGTACGTGAAGCGATCTGGATACCTGATCGGAATCGTGCTCGCGGTGGCGGCGTGCAAGGGGAAGAAGGCCGACCCCAACTCGCTCATCCAGACTGCGCCCATCGCACGGCAGGACATCGTCGTCGACGTCGAGGCCACGGGGGTGATCCAGCCCATCAATGCCGTGCAGGTGAAGTCGAAGGCCTCGGGGCAGGTGATGCATCTGCACGTGAGCACCGGATCGCAGGTGAAGCCGAACGATCTGCTGGTCGAGATCGATCCGCGCGATGCGAAGAGCCGCTACGATCAGGCCGTCGCGGCGCTGCAGGCGGCGCAGGCGAACGTCACGGTGACAAAGGCGCAGCTGCTCCGTTCGCAATCGCTCGCGAAGGAGGGAGTGATCACAGCGCCCGAGGTCGAGACGGCGATCCTCGCGAGCGCGAAAGCGACGTCGGATCTCGTCGCAGCGCAGGCGGCGCTCGATCAGGCGAAGATCGCGCTCGAGGATGTCACGATCCGCGCGCCGATGGCGGGGACGGTGATCGAGAAGGATGTGTCGGAGGGACAGGTCATCAGCTCGGCGACGAACACCGTGGGCGGTGGCACGACGCTGCTCACGATGGCCGATCTCGGACAGGTGTACGACAGCACGCTCGTGAGCGAGAGCGACATTGGGAACGTGAAGGCGGGACAGACGGCGTCGGTGAAAGTCGACGCGTATCCGAACCGCACGTTCACGGGCACGGTGGAGAAGATCGCGCCGCAGGCGACGGTGCAGCAGAGTGTCACGATGTTTCCGGTGATGATCCGCCTCGACAACCGCGACGGCGCGCTCATGCCCGGGATGAACACCGACGTCTCGATTCTGGTGGAGCACGCGGACAACGTGCTCGCGATTCCGAACGACGCGGTGCGCAGCATGCGCGATGCGGCGACGGCCGCGACGGCGCTCGGGCTCGATCCGGCGAAGGTGCGCGCGAGTCTCGCGAGCCAGCGCGGCGGCGGTGGCGGCGCAGCGGGCGGCGCGCCGGCGGTGACCGTCAGCCAGTCGCAGTGCGACTCGGTGCAGAAGGTGCTCGCATCGCACCCCGCATCGCAGGCCGCGCTCACGAAGCTCCGCCAGCAGATGCGCACCGATACCGCGCACGCCGCGCAGCTGCGCGCGAGCATGAAGGCGACCACCGACAGCCTGCATCTCGACGCGGGCGTGCTGCGCGGATGCATGCAGCTCCGCCGCTCGAGCGCGGGCGGATCCACGTTCGCGATGGGGAGCGGCGACGAGACTGCCGCGCCGGGCAACACGCGGCCGCACTCGGGGCTCGTCTTCGTCGCTGCGAATGGCACCTTCGAGCCGCGCATGGCCATGCTCGGCGTCGGTAACTACGACGTGACGCAGGTGCTCTCGGGGCTCAACGAGGGCGACAACGTCGCGCTCATCAACGCCGCGATGCTCCAGCAGCAGCGCGCGCAACAGCAGCAGCGGATCCAGAGCCGCATGGGGCTCCCGGGAGTGAATCAATCGGGAGGCGGAGCTGCGGGTGGCGGGCGCGCGGGTGGAGCGGGTGGTGGCGCGAGCGGAGGGGGCCGCGGCACGGGTGGCGGCGCGGGAGGCGGCGGCGCAGCCGGTGGCGGCACGCGGCCCACGCCACCCGCCGGACCTCCACCGCCGTAGCGCGATGCTACTCGGCGAGGTCATCGTCGTCGCGCTGAGTGCCCTGCGCGTCAACAAACTGCGGTCGCTTCTCACGATGCTCGGCATCGTCATCGGTGTCGGCGCGGTGATCGCGGTGGTCGCGCTCGGACGCGGCGCGCAGCAGGCCGTGAATGACCGCATCTCGTCGCTTGGCACCACGATGCTCACCGTCATCCCCGGGCAGGTGTTCACGGGCGGCGTCGCCTCGTCCACCGATCGCGCCAAGCTCTACGTGGAAGACGCAACCGCGCTCGCGGAGCGCGGAACCTACTTCTCCGGCGTCGAGCCGGAGATGTCGCGCACGCTGCAGGTGCAGTACCGCAATCAGAACACGAGCACGCGCGTCATCGGCACGACGCCCAACTATCTCGACGTGCGCAAGTACTCGATCGCTGCCGGGCGCATGTTCAACGAGTCGGACGACAACGGCCGCCAGCGCCTCGCCATCCTCGGCGCCACAACCGCGACCAATCTCGGTGCGAATCCGGCGGAGAGTGCCGTCGGGTGGATGTTGCGCATCGGCGGAATTCAGTTCGAGGTCATCGGCGTGCTCGCGCTCAAGGGCGGCGCAAGCGGCTTCAACGATCCGGATGATCAGGTGCTCATTCCGCTCAACACCGGCCGCTTTCGGGTGTTCGACACGAAGTATCTCCAGTCGATCAACGTGCTCGCGCTCTCGGAAGCGCAGATTCCGCAGGCGATGACCGAGATCGAGAGCATCATGCGCCGCCAGCACCGGCTGCCCACCGGACGCGATGATGATTTCGAGATTCGCAATCAGTCGGACTTCCTGAACGCCGCGCAGCAGACGACGCAGGTGTTCGGGATGCTGCTCGCCGGCATCGCGACGGTCAGCCTGCTCGTCGGCGGCATAGGCATCATGAACATCATGCTCGTCTCCGTCACCGAGCGCACGCGCGAGATCGGGATCCGCAAGGCGCTCGGGGCGACGCGCCGCAACATCCTCGCGCAGTTCCTCATCGAGGCGGTGGTGCTCTGCGTGCTCGGCGGGATCATCGGGATCGTGGTGGGCTCGGGAACGGCAGTCGGGCTGCGTTACGGACTGCGCTGGAACACCGATGTCTCCATCGGCGCCGTCGGCGCGGCCTTCGTGTTCTCGGCATTGGTGGGGGTCGTGTTCGGCGTGTGGCCCGCACGGCGGGCCGCGAGCCTCGATCCGATCGTCGCGCTTCGCTACGAGTAGTCGTTCGCGATTGCGCCTGAATAAGAAGCCGGCCCGGAGCGAGTGCTCCGGGCCGGCTTCGTCTTCATGCGGCTGCGGCTAGTACTTCTTCGCGCCGTCGTCGGTGTACTTGGTGTCGTGCTTCAGCTTCTCGTCGATCTTCTGCTCGGCCTTTCCGAAATTCTTCTGGACATTTCCTTCGGCCTGCTGCGCACGACCCTTGACGTGCTCACTCGGATTGTCGAGCGCGTCCCCCAGGTCTCCTCGCACCTTACCGATGGTCTCCTTCACAGCACCCTTGACCTCGTTGGCGAGTCCCTTGTCGGCCATGTCCCTTTTCTTGTCCATGCTATACCTCAGCGGTGAGACGTTAGCGTCCGGCGCACCTGACAGCGGCGAGCCGTTGAGCCGTTGAAAGGCAAGGCACATGCCGCACGTTAGTCGCGCGTGGAGGGCCGTAATGGCCTATCGGCCAATCAGTTAAGCTCGCGCGCAAGGGCTCGCGAACCGCGCGGCGGGACCGCAACTTTCGAGGATTCGTTTGGCTCCCTGCTAGACTACGGCGGGCGGCAGGTTGCCGCGCGCTTCCTCCAACGCTCCTCATGCCTCGATTGTCGTTCCTCCGAAGGGCACATGCGAAGGCGACAACGATGGGTATCGCGCTTCTGCTCGCAGGAGCATGCGCCACGGGCGCTTCCGCGGGGAGAAGCGCCGAGCGGGAGGATGAGTTCGCGGAGCAGCGGGAACTGAAGCGATTCACGGATGTGGATTTTCAGCTGCAGCTCGCGAGTGAAATGATCGTGCGGAAAGTGCAGTACGCGGGTGCGGGGGACATGATCATCCCGGCGTACCTGTTCATGCCCCGCGACACCGCGCGCAAGCACGCGACGATCATCATGGTGCACGAGGATCTGCACGGCGACTTCAAGACGCTCTACGTGCCCGAGCTCCGCGCGCTCGTGAGCCGCGGCTACGTGGTGATCGCGCCGGAATACCGTGGCAGCACCGGCTATGGGCGAGCGTACTACGACGCGATCGACTATGGCGGAGCCGAAGTCGAAGACGTGATCCAGGCGCACGATTTTCTGGACGCGCTCGTTCCCTCAGCCGATCTGAGCCGATTGGGGATCATGGGGTGGAGCCACGGCGGGTTCATCACGCTCCACGCGATCTTTCGCCGCCCCGAGCTCTTCAAGGCCGCCGTCGCGATCGTTCCCGTGGCCGACCTGCCGACGCGGATGAAAAATCACTCGCCCGAATATCGGCAGTTCTTCGCGAGCCAGAAGGCGTTCGGCGGCACCTTCGAGCAGAATCCCAAGCCGTATCTCGAGCGCTCGCCGATCACCCACGCGCGCGATCTGAAGGTGCCGTTGCTCGTGCACGCCGCGGACAATGATGACGATGTGTTCATCGTCGAGAACCACAATCTGCGCGACTCCATGGTGGTCGCCGGCAAGGACACTGCCGGTCTGTACACCTACAAGGAGTGGCACAGCCCCCCCGGTGGTCATCAGTTTTCACGGGTGGACACCAAACAGGCACGAGAGAGCTGGACGGAAACGCTGGCGTTTCTCGACGCTCGGCTTCACCCGGAGCGCTAAATCCGCCCCTCTCGAAGCTCAGTGCGCCTGACACTCGTCCGCGCCACATGACCGCAACCTTTCCGGCCGCACGCGAGCGACCCACCCTCGAGCGAAATCCATCGGGGAAGCGCCTCGCCGTGCTCTCACTCACGGCGCTCGGCGTCGTGTACGGCGACATCGGAACGAGCCCGCTCTACGCGATGAAGCAGTGCTTCCGCGTGATCCCCGGCGCACTGACGGGATCGAGCGTGGCGCCGACGCCGGATAACGTCTTCGGCGTGCTGTCGCTCATCGTCTGGGCGCTGACGATGGTCGTCACCGTCAAGTACATCTTCTTCATCATGCGCGCGGACAACGACGGTGAGGGCGGGATTCTCGCCCTCCTCGCGTTGATCCAGCAGCGGCTGCATCGCGATGAAAACGCCACCCGCCTCATGGTGCTCGGCGCGCTCGGACTCTTCGGCGCTGCCCTGCTCTACGGCGACGGCGTCATCACGCCGGCAGTCTCCGTGCTCGGCGCGGTCGAAGGTATCGACGTCGCGACGCCGGCGCTGCGGCATCTCGTCGTGCCGATCAGCGTCGTCGTGCTCTTCATTCTCTTCCTGTTCCAGCGCGGCGGCACCACGAAGATCGGCCGCGTCTTCGGTCCCGTGATGCTGCTCTGGTTCGCGAGCATCGCGCTGTTCGGCGGGATCGAGATCGCGAAGGAGCCGTCGATCCTGAAGGCGGTGAATCCGTGGTACGGCGTGCAGTTCTTCATGAATCACGGATGGCACGGCATCTTCATCCTCGGCTCCGTCGTGCTCGCGGTGACGGGGGCCGAGGCGTTGTACGCCGACATGGGACACTTCGGACGACTGCCCATTCGGCTCGCCTGGGCGGTCTACGTCTTCCCGGCGCTGCTGCTCAACTACTTCGGCCAGGGCGCGCTCCTCCTTCGCGATCCCACGGCGTCGCTCAACCCCTTCTACCTGCTCGTTCCGAAGGCGCTGCTCTACCCGATGCTGTTCCTCGCGACCGCGGCGGCAGTGATCGCGTCGCAGGCACTGATCTCGGGCGCGTTCTCGCTCACGCATCAGGCGATGCAGCTGGGCTATTCGCCGAGGCTGACGGTGACGCACACGTCGAAGCACGAGGCGGGGCAGATCTTCATCCCGCAGGTGAATCGCGCGCTCATGGTCGGGAGCATCGCGCTGGTCATCTTCTTCGGCTCGTCGAGCGCGCTCGCGTCCGCGTACGGCATCGCGGTGACGGGGACGATGGTGATCACCACGATTCTGTTCACGCAGATCGCGCGGCGTCACTGGGGGTGGTCGCGCTTCACTGCGATCGTGTTCCTGACGGTCTTCCTCACGATCGATGGCGCGTTCCTCATCGCCAACGTGATCAAGATCGAATCCGGCGGCTGGTTCCCGCTCGCGGCTGCGCTCGGGGTCTATCTGATGATGACCACGTGGAATTACGGCCGCCGCGCGCTGCACACGCTGCTGCGCGAAGGGAGCCTGCCGATTCAGCTCTTTCTCGATGACGTGAAGCGCCGTCAGCCCCCGCGCGTGCCCGGCACCGCGGTGTTCATGACGTCGGACGAAAGCGGCGCGCCGGTCGTGCTGTTGCACCACCTCAAGCACAACAAGGTGCTGCACGACCAGGTGATCCTGCTCTCGGTGGTCACGGACGATGTGCCCGAGGTGCCGACGCTGGATCGCGTGAACGTCGAGCCGCTGGGCGAGGGTTTCTATCGCGTGATCGCGCGCTATGGCTTCATGCAACAGCCGAACGTACCTTCGATCTTTCCGCAGTGCGCGCCGCTCGGGGTGAAGTTGCGCCCGAACGACACCTCGTACTTTCTGGGACGCGAGCAGCTCATCCCAACGGGGCGATCGAAGATGCCGAAGTGGCGGAAGAAGCTGTTCGTGATCATGTCGCGCAACGCGCAGTCGGCGACGCAATTCTTCGGGCTCCCGCCGAATCGCGTGGTGGAGCTCGGAGCGCAGATCGAGTTCTGATGCGACCGCACGCGATCGCGTGGGCGGCCATCGTGCTCCTCGCCGTCGCGAGCGTCGCGCGCGAGGGGCGAGCACAGAGCACGGACAGCGCGGCGGCGCCCGACGATCCGCACGCGGCGCAGCCCGAGCGCCCGACAGTGGCGACGCACGCGGGAACCGTGGCGCCGGGGTGGGTGGAGCTCGAGGCCGGCGTCGAGCACGATCATCTCGACGGCGCGCACACGCTGCTCACGCCAACGGTGCTCAAGTTCGGCATCGTCCCGCGCGTGCAGCTCGAGCTTCTCGGCTCGTTCCAGCATCTCTCGGGCACGCTTCCGGACTACTCGGGAATCGGAGACGTGAGCGCGGCGCTCAAGTGGCGCGCACTCGAGCACGCGCCGGTGCTCGGCGACTTCGCGCTGCAGCCGTCGCTCAAGCTTCCGTCGGGTTCGTCCTCGCACGGCACGGGCACCGGCACGACGGATGTTGGGCTGCTGCTGATCTCGAGCCACGATTTTGGCGGGTACGCGCTCGACATCAACTTTGGCTACACGCGCCGCAGCGGCGACGGCACCGTGGCGCCGAAGGATGCGACGCTGTGGACGGTGTCGGGCGGCGGCCCGATATACAAGTCGCTCGGCGCGGTGGTGGAATTCTTCGGCTATCCGCGCACCACGGGCCCGGCGGGCGAAGATGGAACAGTGGCGCTGCTCACGGGCCCGACCTACGCGGTGGCGAAGTGGATCGTGCTCGATGCCGGCGTGATCATACCGCTCGCGGGCCCGCAGCCGCACGCGTTGTATGCGGGGCTGACGTGGAACATCGGGAAGTTGTAGAGGGCGGAGTGCTCGAGAGGTCGTATGATGTTCGCGATTTCCGCGCGAGCGGGCACTAACGATTGGATACGGACACTAACGGATTCAAGCGGACACGAACGGAGACTGCGAATTCATTTCAAGCACGTTTTTTTCCGTTCGTGTCCGTTCAACTCTGTTCTTGTCCGTATCCAGTTGTTAGCGCGTGTGTTCCCGCGCGCCGCTGGCCGCTATCCCGCTGGAACCTGCTAAATTTCTGATTGCGCCGAACGGCTGCCCTCCCCCCGATCTCTGAATCAGCATGACCGCATCAAGCACCGCCCCCACGACTCCCGACCTCGACACCTTCGAGCATCACTGGCAGGACGAGGCGGATGCGGCGTTTCTCTATCGCATTCTTGCCAACGCCGAGCCGGACGCGGAGAAGAGCGACATCTACCTCCGTCTCGCCAACGTCGAGGACCGGCATCTCGAAATCTGGGGGAAGCTGCTCACCGAAGGCGGGCGTCCACCCAAGCCGTTTCGGCCGAGCGGTCGCGCGCGGCTCCTTGCACTGCTCGGCAAGTGGTTCGGCCCCAAGCTGCTGCTCCCGATGCTCCTGGCCGAGGAGGGGCGAGAGGTTCGCGGCTATCTCACGATGCATCGCGCCACGCCGGAGGGTGTCGCAGGGCGTGGCGAGGCGCTGCTCCTCGCGCGTGAGAGCGCCGATCACGCCAGCACACTCGGCCAGATCTCGGGAAGGGGGGACGAGCCCTGGCATCGCACCGAGAGCGGCGGCTTCCTCCGAAACGTCGTCTACGGCTTCAACGACGGATTGACGGCGAACTTCGGGCTCGTCGCCGGCATGATCGGCGCGAGCGCGGTCGCGGCGCACCAGACCATCGTGCTCGCGGGCGTCGCGGGGCTCATCGCCGACGCGCTCTCGATGGGCTCGAGCGGCTACCTCGCTGCGAAGAGCGAGCAGGAGGTGTATCAGAACGAGATCGCGATGGAGCGCACGGAGATCGAGCTGATGCCCGAGATCGAGCGCGACGAGCTCGCGCTCATCTACGAGGCGAAGGGGATGCATCGCGATGCGGCCCACGCGCTCGCGAGCGAGGTGATGGCCGATCCGCATCGCATGCTCGATGAACAGGTGCGGGAGGAGCTCAAGATCGGCGATGCGCACACCTCTCCGATGCGCGAGGCGTGGCTCACGGGCTTCGCGACAGCGGTTGGCGCGCTGATCCCGGTGTTCCCATTTTTCTTCCTGACCGGCGCGCCCGCGATGGTCACCTCGTTCGCGCTGGCGATGGCGTCGCACTTTCTCGTGGGCGCAGCGCGCTCGGTGTTCACCGGCCGCGGCGTCTTCCGCTCGGGGCTCGACATGTTCGTCGTCGGACTCGGCGTCGCCGTGATCGGCTATTACGTGGGCTCGTGGGTGGCGCACCTCCTGTAACTGCGCTCCGCGTGCTACGTTCTCCCTCCCCGTGGCACACCCCGAACCCCCGCAAGCCATGACTCGCTCCATGCGCAGCGCCTCTCTCCTCGTGATCGCGCTCGCGGCCGCATGCGCGAAGCCCGCGGCCTCACCGGCGCCCGACGCCTCGGCCGCGAAGGGCGTGCTCATCGTCAACGCGCGGGTCATCGATGGCACCGGCGCGCCGGGACGCGTGACGAGCGTGCGCATCTCCGGCGATCGCATCGCGGACATCGGCGATCTGCGCCAACGACAGGGCGAGACGATCGTCGTCGGCACCGGGCTCGTGCTCGCGCCTGGCTTCATCGACGAGCACAGTCACGCCGATGCGGCGCTGTTCGAGCACCGCGATGCGCTCGCCGATGTGAGCCAGGGGATCACGACGGTGATCGTAGGGCAGGACGGCAGCTCGGTGTACCCGCTCGCCGACTTCTTCGGGCACGTGCAGCGCGAGCCGTCCACGCTCAACGTCGCGTCGTACGTCGGACACGGCACCGTGCGCGACCTCGTGCTCGGCAAGGACTACAAGCGCGTGGCGACGCCGGCCGAGGTGCTCAAGATGCAGGCGCTCGTGGATCAGGAGATGCGCGCGGGGGCGCTGGGACTCTCGAGCGGGCTCGAATACGATCCGGGGATCTACTCCGATCCGAGCGAGGTGCTGGCGCTCGCGAAGACCGCCGGCGCGCAGGGCGGCAGATACATCAGCCACATGCGGAGCGAAGACTTCGCGTTCTGGAAGGCGCTCGATGAGCTGATCACGATCGGGCGCGAGAATCACATGCCCGTGCAGGTGTCGCACATCAAGCTGGCGATGAAGGCGTCGTGGGGACTTGGCGACAGCCTGATCCATGTGCTCGACCGCGCGCGCGCGAGCGGCGTGCAGGTGACGGCGGATATCTATCCGTACACCTACTGGCACTCGGGGATGTCGGTGCTCTTCCCCCATCGCGATTTCGACAATCGCGCCTCGGCGGCGTTCGCGCTCGATCAGGTTGCGCCATCCGAAGGGCTCATCCTCGCCAACTATGGCCCCAAGCCGGAGTACTCGGGGAAGACGCTGCACGAGGTCGCGCAGCTCATGAGCGTGGATGACACGACGGCGCTGATGCAGCTGCTGCACGCGTCCGAGGCAGCGGAGGCGAGCGGCGACACGGCGCACGCCGACAACGCGATCATCGCGACGAGCATGGATGAGCGCGATGTCGCCAAGCTGATGTCGTGGCAATGGGCCGCGTTCTGCACCGACGGCGAGCTCGATGGCAAGCACCCGCGCGGCTACGGGACCTTCACGCGCATCCTCGGTCGCTACGTGCGCGAGCAGCACGTGCTCACGCTCGAGGACGCGATCCGGAAAGCGACGTCGCTCGCAGCGGCGAACGTCGGCATCAAGGATCGCGGACAGATCAGCGTCGGCCGCTACGCCGACCTCGTGCTGTTCGATCCGCAGACGGTGATCGATCGCGCGACGCCGGCGGAGCCGCACCTCGCGAGCACGGGCATTCGGCGCGTGTGGGTGAACGGCGCGGTGGTCTACGACGGCGAGCGCGTCACGGATGCGCGGCCGGGACGCGTGCTCAAGCGCGTGGTGACGCCGGTGGCGACGAAGTAAGCGGGAGCAGCTGGCACCTTCTCAGGAGCCCTAGCATGCAGAGCAAAGCGAGCACGGTCGCGGCATATCTCAAGGAGCTACCCGACGACAGGCGCAAAGTGCTGACGGCGCTCTGCACGCTTTGTCGGAAGCATCTCGCCGGCTTCGACGAGCGAATGGCCTACGGCATGCCGTGCTACCAGCGAGATGATCAGTACGTCGCCGTCTGCAGCCAGAAGAACTACGTCTCGGTGTACGGACTCCGAAAGCAGGTCGACGAGACGGGCGTGAAGCTCGAGGGCGCAAGGTTCGGAAAGAGCTGCATGAACTTCACGAAACCCGCGCTGATCGACATGAAGCTCATCGAGCAGCTGCTCGTCGCCAAGCGCAAGGCGGAGTAATCCGCGCGCGCCTGGCGCCGAGCGCTAGACGACGATGTTCAGCAGCCGCCCGGGCACGAAGATGACCTTCTTCGGCGCGCCGTTCAAAAAGCGCGCGATGCCCGCGTCCGCACGCGCCAGCGCCATCGCCGATTCCTCGGAGATGTCGCGCGGCGTGTGGATCTTTCCGCGCACTTTGCCGTTCACCTGCACCACCAGCTCGATCTCGTCGACCGTCGCGAGCGTGGCGTCGTAGCTCGGCCACCGCGACTCGAACACGCCTCCGGTGTGCCCGAGGAATTCCCACAGCTCCTCGGCGACGTGCGGTGCGAATGGCGCGACGAGCTGCACGAGCGGCTCGACCTCGGCGCGGTGCGCCGTGCGCTCCGAGGCGCGGAGCACGTTCATGTACTCCATCATCGCGGCGATGGCCGTGTTGTAGTTCAGCTTCGCCGTGTCTTCGCCCACCTTGCGAATCGTCTGGTGCAGCTTGCGCATGACGGCGACGTCCGGCGCGCCATCGGTGCGCGCGTCGTGCGCCGACTTCCAGAGCCGATCGAGAAAGCGCCGCACGCCGGAGATTCCCGCATCGCGGAAGTCGCCGCCTTCCTCGAAGGGGCCGAGGAACATGAGATACGTGCGGAAGGTGTCGGCGCCCCAGCGCTCGATGTAGTCGTCGGGGTTCACGACGTTCCCCTTCGACTTCGACATCTTCGCGCCTTCGCGGATGATCAGTCCGTGTGCGCGGAATCGCGTGTACGGCTCCTCGAAGGTGAGGTACCCCATGTCGTGCAGCACCATCGTGATGAAGCGCGAGTACAGCAGGTGCAGCACTGCGTGCTCGTTGCCGCCGATGTACGAGTGCACCGGCAGCCACTTCTTCGTGATCTCCGCATCGAACGGGACGTCGTCGAGATCCGCGCTCGGATAGCGCAGGAAATACCACGCGCTGTCGAGGAAGGTATCCGAAACATCGGTCTCCCGGCGCGCGAGCTTCCCGCATTTCGGGCACGGCACGCGATACCACTCTTCGTGGCGCGCGAGCGGCGAGATCCCGGTGTCATCCGGGCGGAAATCCTGGATCTCCGGCAGGATCACTGGCAGCTGATCCTCCGGCACGGGCTGCGCGCCGCAATCATCGCAGTAGATGATCGGGATGGGCGGGCCCCAGTAGCGCTGCCGCGAGATCGTCCAGTCGTGCAGCCGGAAGTTCACCACCGGCTTCGCCGCGGCGAGCCCCACCAGCCACTCCGTGATGCGCGACTTCGCCTCATCGGCTGGCACGCCGTCGAACATTCCGGAGCTCACGAGCCGTCCGTCGCCCGTGTACGCCTCGGCCATCGGCGCGCCCGCAGCCGCGTCGTCGGGCGCGACCACGCGGATGATCGGCAGCTGGTACGCCTGCGCGAACGCGAAGTCGCGCTCGTCGTGCCCCGGCACGGCCATGATCGCCCCGGTGCCGTACTCCATCAGGACATAATCGGCGATCCAGATCGGAATGCGCTCGCCCGTCGCCGGATTCGTTGCGTACGAGCCCGTGAACGCACCGGTCTTCTCGGCGCTCTCGCCCATCTTGCGGGATACGACGTCCTGCTGCGCCGTGCGCGCGCGGTATGATTCGACCTTCGTGCGCTCGTTCGCGGTCGTGAGCGCGGCGACCTGCGGATGCTCAGGGGCCAGCACGAGGTACGTCGCGCCGAAAATGGTGTCGGGGCGCGTCGTGAAGACGACGACTGGAGGCGCCTCGCTCCCGGCGATCGCGAACGAGATCTCCGCCCCCTCGGAGCGACCGAGCCAGTTGCGCTGGGCGCTCTTCGTGGACTCGGACCAGTCGATCCACTCCAGGTTGTGCAGCAGCCGCTCGGCGTAATCGGTGATGCGGAAGAACCACTGCTCGAGCAGGCGCTGCTCGACGCGCGCGCCGCACCGCTCGCACAGCCCGTTCTCCACTTGCTCGTTGGCGAGCACCGTCTTGTCGTTCGGGCACCAGTTGACGGCCGCCTTCTTCTTGTACGCCAGCCCCCGCTTGAACAGCTGCAGGAAGATCCACTGCGTCCACTTGTAGTAGCGCGCGTCGGTGGTCGACAGTTCGTGCTTCCAGTCGACCATCAAGCCCACGCGGCGCAGCTGGCGGCGGAAGTTCTCGATGTTCTGAGGAATCAGCCGCATGGGGTGCCCGCCGACCTTCAGCGCGTAGTTCTCGGAGTGGATTCCGAAGGCGTCGAACCCCATGGGCTCAAAGACGCTGTTCCCCTGCAGCCGCTGAAATCGTCCATGTATGTCGGCGCCCGTAAACGCAAAGACATTCCCGACGTGCAGCCCTTCGGCCGACGGGTACGGAAACATCATTAGCTGGTAGAACGGGGATGTCGCCGCCTTCAGGTCGGGCTCGTTGGTGCGACGCTCCTGCCAGCGGCGTTGCCATTTGAGCTCGAGTGCGGTCGGATCGTAGCTGGGTCCCTCATCGGGGACCGGATGCGAATTGGACACGATGTACTGGAATTGGATGCCGGCTCCCCACGGAGCGGCGGGGCTGTCATGAAATCTAGCGTTCCCCACATGCCGGACAAGCGGAAAGAGTCGTCGATGCGCCACGCGCCATGGAGCATCGCGCTCGCGTCGAGCGTGCCAACGCTCGTGGCGATCGCGCTCATCGTGTGGTCGGGGCTCCGATGGATCGAAGGGGCGCTCGCCGACTTGCCTGCCGTTCAGGCGGAGGCGCAGCGCGATATCGTGGTCGCCGCCCTCGGCGTCGCGGCCGTCGTCGTGCTGTCGCTGCTCGCCGTCGCGGCAACGGTCGCGCGCCGCGCCGCCCACCCGGTGACACTGCTAGCCAGCACCGCGGAGCGCGCGGCCGGCGGCGATCTCACGGTGGCGTTCAACGCGTCTGGCGACGACGAGCAGATGCATCGCGTGCACCGCGCGCTCGACGAGATGATCGGCGCGCTGCGGCGGCTGGTCCACGCCATGCGCTCGGCGTCGGACGAGACGGCGACGATGTCTGCGCAGATCACGGCGGGAACCCAGCAACTGTCGGCCACCGCATCGGAGTTCGCGCGCACGGCAGGAGAGCTGAGTCAGGAGGCGTCGCGGATGTCGCACGCGATCACACTCACCGCTGCGGACTCGGACACGCTCATGCGGGTCTCGGCGCGGCTCGACGCGGGCGCGCGCGATGGGCTGGTTCGCAACGATTCACTGGCCGAGCTCGCGCGCCACAGCCGCGCGCGGCTGGATGAGAGCGCGACCGCCGTCGCGACGCTCGCGGCCGTGGCAGAGTCGAGCGCAACGAGCGCGGAGGCGGTGAGCAACGCGGCGCACGAGATCGGTTCATTCGTGATGCTGATGCGGCGCATCGCCCGGCGCGCGAAGCTGCTCTCGCTGAACGCGTCGATGGAGGCCGCGCGCGCGGGGGAGCACGGCCACGGATTCGGCGTCGTCGCATCGGAGCTGCGCTCCCTCGCGACCACCGCGGCGGAGGCAGCCGAGCGTACGGAGATGGCAGTGACGCTCGTGCTCGAGCGCGTGGAGCAGGCGCGAGAGAACAGCCGCGAGACGGTGGCGACGCTCGGCGTCGTGCAGCACGCGCAGAACGAGGCGCATGGGAGCTTCGCGGGGATCGAGCACGCGCTCGAGGAGAGCGTGGCGTGGCTGCGCGCGATCAGCGAAGCGGCATCGGAGTCGGACGCGCTGCTCGCGAAGAACAACGTGCGCCTGGCCGAGCTCGCGCGCGGCACGGAGTCGTTCGCTTCGGCGATGCAGGAGGTGGCGGCGGGGTCGGAGCAGCAGAGCGCTGGCGCGGAGGAGATCGCCGCAGCGGCAGCAGCGCTCGCCAGCGCGTCGCAGGCGCTGCAGGGGCGCGTGTCGGCCTTCAGGGTGAGCGAGGGCTGAGCCAGTGTCGCGCCCATCGTCGATTCTGCGATGGCGGGTGCACCCGGACGAGCACTATCGCGCGGTGCGCACGCTGCGGCGCGAGCACGCGCGGCAGGAGCGTCGCATCTGGCGCGAGCTGCGGATCGTGTGCCTCGGCGTCTTCGTGGCGATTGCGATCGCGATCATCGTCCGGCGCTGGCGCGAGATCCATCACGTGCCGGTGGCGTATCTGTGGGTGTTCGCCGTGCCGCTGATGATGGTCGGGATCTACGCGGCTACACGCCCGATCGCGCTCAAACGCGCGGTGAAGCGGCAGCTCGACGACGATCCCAGCACGCGGCAGGAGCGCACCTACACACTCGACGCCGCGGGACTCAGCATCGACGGCGGGAGCTTCCACGTGCAGCTGAACTGGGCCAAGCTGATCGTCGTGCGCGAGACGAACGAGTTTCTGCTGTTCGTGACGCGCAAGTCGGCGTTCTACCTGCCGAAGCGCGCGGTACAATGGCCGGAAAGGCTCGAAACCGTACGCGACCTGCTTGTCGAATACCTGGGCGATCGCGCCGACGTGCGTTAGGGCTGCGTCAAGCGATTGTACTTCTTGAGGATGGCGCGCAGCCGGTCGTGAGGGAGCGCAGTCACGCGCAGGTTGTCGGCGCCGTCCATCGTCCGCGCGGCGACGAGCGCGTTTACGATCGCCTCTTCGACGCTCTGTGCCGTCGCTTCGAATAGCGGCGAGATCAAGTCGTTCGACAACATCGAGACCGTCGCCACCGAGTCCGGGCGGAACGTTGCATTCGCGGTAGAGAAGGCGATGAAGATGTCGCCCGAGGTGTTGGCCCCGATGCCTCCATTGCGGGCGATGCCGAGTGAGGCGCGCTTGGCGATGCGTTTGAGCTGGTGGGGGAGAAGCGGTGCGTCGGTGGCGACGACGATGATGATCGAGCCCTGATCCTTCGTGGCGCCGTGCGGGTTGGCGCAGCGCCCCCAGCGCTCGCCGCCGGGGAGCGAGTCGCGCGTATCGTAGCAGGGAAGCAGATCGGGGATCTCCTGCCCCACCGGCACGCCGGCGATGTGCAGCAGCCGACGCATGCCGTAATTGCACTGCACGAGCACGCCCACCGTGTAGCCGCCGTCGGCCGCGCTCAGCTTGCGCGACGCGGTGCCCGTGCCGCCTTTGAACTCACCGCAGATCATCCCGGTGCCGCCGCCGACGTTCCCCTCGGGCACAGGGCCGCCGCGCGCGCCGTTGAGGGCCGCGAAGACGTTTTCCTTCGTCACGTGAAAGCCCGCGACATCGTTGAGCGAGTTGTCGAGCGTTTCGCCGACGACAGGGAGCTCGTAATCGTAGTTGCGCCCGCCCGTGATCGACCATTCGAGCGTGGCATCGCGCACGGTGCCGACGCTGAAGGTGTTGGTGATGAGCACGGGCCCCTCGAGCATGCCGGATTCTTCGACCCATGTCGTGCCGGTCATCTCGCCGTTGCCGTTGAGCGTGAACCAGCCGGCGAACACTGTGTCGCCGCGCAGGTGCCCGCGCGGCAGGATCGCGGTGACACCGGTGCGCACGGGCCCTTTGCCCACCACGCGCTTTCCACTGCCACTGATAAGCGTGACTTGGCCCACTTCGACGCCCGCGACATCCGTGATCGCGTTGTACTTGCCCGGCGTGCCGTCGAAGGGGACGCCAAGGTCGCGGGCGCGGGGTTGGGCGGGCGCTTGGGCGAGGAGGGCGGGAGAGAGGAGCAAGGGTGCGAGGAGCGCGAGAGCAAACGCTGAGCGCTGAATACTTCGCAGCATGTGAAATCCGGTGAGGTGTAAGTGCGTCGCTACAGCGCTTCTCCGGTGATACCAGCACCAGCCGAGCTACGGACCCGTGTACCAACTATCGACTTTTCGTCGAACGAGCTTTTCGCTTGCGTCGAAGTACAGGGTCGCGTGAAAGCTCTCACTGACCATAAAGGATGATGTGACGTCGCGCTCGACAATCGCGAGTACGGGGCCGCCCGAGAACAGGCTGTCACTCTCTCGATACGACCGCAGCTCCTCTACCGAGCGCGCCACGATTGGATCGAGGCCGGCGTGCGCGAAATAGTTCGCGGCGCTATCGAGTGAGATACCTCTAGGAACGTGAGCCGACAATGAGCGATTCACCTCCGCCGCGGTACGTCCAAGCGGCGCTGGATGCTCGCGACGCCAGGCTACATCACTCGCGAGAGACATGCCGCACAAGACCACGACGAGTGCCCCAATGACGATCCCCACGCGCGCCGGAAGTGGGAACTCCGAAAATCGGTTCCTCATGCGTCCCTCCCTCGTGTTTATCCCCGCGTGCTATGTCGAAGCATCTTGCTCTGCCTCATGATGCGCGATCCCCCAACGCATCCTCCATCGCCCCCAACAACGCCCGCACCCCTCGCACCGTGTGATCCCCCATGTGCCCGATGCGAATCGTGCTCGCCGCCAACGCTCCATACCCCGCCCCCACGACAAACCCGCGCTCGCGCAACAGACGCGCGAGCCGTGGCGCGTCGCCATCGATCGTGAGGCACGACACCGTCGGTGCGCGCACACCCTCGATCGCCAATATCCCGACATCGCGCGAGCGCTGCGCTCGCTCGTTCACCCATCGCTCCACCAGCGCCCCCATCGCCGCGTGCCGCGCGAATCGCTTCGCCAACTCCTCGCCCTCGATCGCCGCCAGCTGCGCATCCAGCGCGAAGAGCTGCGGAATCGCTGGCGTCCCCGCGGTCTCGCCCTCGCGCCAGTACTCATCCATGCGCACGACGTCGAGATACGTCCCGCGATCGGGCAACGCGCGCGCGCGGGCCATCGCCCGAGCCGAGCAGGCGATGAACGACAGCCCCGGCGGCAGCGCGAGCGCTTTCTGCGACGCCGCCAGCACCATGTCCGCGCCCACAGCATCCATCTCCACCGCTACACCGCCAACCGACGACACCGCATCGACGAGGAGCAGCACATCGTCGTGCGCCGCGACCGCGCGCCCGTACGCAGCGATGTCCGCCATCGTACCGGTGGATGTTTCGACGTGCACCGCCGTCACCGCGTCGTAGTCGCCATGCTCGAGCGCATCGCGCAGCGCATCCGCGCTCACCACGGCTCCCGGCTCCGCGACGAGCCGCGTCACGCTCCGCCCGCACGACTCCGCGATCCGCGCGAACCGCTCCCCAAACGCTCCCGCCACCAGCGACAACACTCGGCCCCGCGTTCCGCACCGGATCGCCGACTCCATCATCCCCGTCGCCGCGCCGGACGCGACGTACACGGGCCGTGTCGTGCCGAAAATGGGTGGCAGTGCCGCGTACACGCGCGCGAGCAGCTCGCGCATCTCCGGGCTTCGATGCGCGATCATCTGCCGCGTCATCGCTCGCAAAATCGCCGGGCGCACCGCCGTGGGCCCGGGGATGAAGAACCGCGCGCCTACACGATCCGGCCGCACACCACGTCGTCGGTCGTCACGATGCGCACATCCTGCTGCTTCCAGCCCGCCACCAGCGCATCCACTGCTTCCGGCATGATCGGCTTCGTCGCATCGAGCACGAGATGGATCGTCGGAATTCCCATCTCGATCATTCCGTCGAGCGCGTACTTCACGCAGTAGTCGAGCGTCACGCCGTAGAGCACGATCTCCGTCGGATCCCACGCCTCGATCACGCTCGCCGTGTTCGGATTCGAGAACACGTCGAAGCGATGCTTGCGCAGCAACACATCCCCCACGTGGGTCGAGAGCCTTCGCACGAGCGTCTCGTGCGGAAGCGCCTGCGGCTCGATCACCATCGGCGACACAAGCGACGTCTCCGCGATCTTCTCCGCGCCGGGAGTTCCGCGCATGCAGTGCGGCGGAAAGGTCTCCTTGAAGTCCGGGGTCGACGAAATCTCCGGGTGCTCGAGCTCGTGGTCGTCCGCCGAAGCGACGATCGAGATGCCGTGCGCATGCGCGTACTCCGTGAGCTGCGCGAGCTTCGGCTTGATGAGCTCCGCGCCCTTCACGTAGAGCTTTCCAGGCGGATCCATGAAGTCGTGCTGCGTATCGACATCCCAGAAGATCACCGGTCGCTTCATGTCACTGCACCGCTGTGATGACGTCGTGCGCCAGCCAGAGCTCACGCTGTGCGACTTCTTCCTTCGTCGCATTGGGCGCCGGCGCCACCGTGTACGTGCGCGATGCGCTATCGCCGCTCGCCGTGAGCGTGAGCCCAACCTTCGCCAGCGACGCCGCGAACGGCAGCTCCTCCGTTCCGCCGACGTAGCGCTCGAACCACTCGTGAAGATCCGCGCCTGCCGCCTCGCTCACCGCGCGCTCCACATCGAGCTCCGTGTAGCCGCGCCCCTGCAGATAGTAGCTCGCCTTCGGCGCATCCCAGCTCCGCTTCTTCAGCGCGCGCAGCGCATCATCGAGCGAGCGTTTGCCGTTCGTGCGCGAGCGGATCTCGATGTCGAGCAGGAGCGCGAGCCCCTCGCCCTTCGTGTAGTACGAGATGAAGCTCGACGGCTTGTCCACCGCCATCGGCTGCGCCCCGCCATCGAAGAAGGGCGCGTGCATCGAGGCCTCGCGCGCCGACATCCACGTGCGGGCGGGACGCGTGAGATCATACGTGATGTCCTCGCCAAGCGTCTTGTAGAATTGATCTTTCGACGTGATGCCGGCGCGCTCGAGCGAAATGACGCCGTAGTACTCCGTCCACCCCTCCGCCACCCACAGGCTCGGCTCGTACCGCTCCGAGGTGTAGTCGAACGGCCCGAGCAGCGCCGGACGGATGCGCTTCACGTTCCACACGTGGAAATATTCGTGCGAGGCGTAGCCGAGGAAGTCGTCCACAGCCAGGGTATCAACCAGCGCGTGCGGGGTGATGATCTGCGTGGAGTACAGATGCTCCATCCCGTCGCTCCCCGTGTAGCCGGCGTTGCCGACGAAGGTGTACATCGCGAGCGGCGGCGGCGCGATCACCATATTCTCCTGCCGCACGATCTTCTCGACGCCGCGGACGAATCGCATCCTGAGCGCGTTGTCGAGCCTTCCGTTGTGGTGCAGCATCACACGGTAAAGCCGCCCGTCGACATTGAAGCTGTCGAGCGAGATGTGCGGCGCGACCTCCGTGGGCGTGTCGATGAGCTGATCGTAGTTCGGAAAATCGAACTCGCGCTGCTCGAAGTTGGCCGCGGCGCCGTTCATCACCTTCCACCCCGGCGGTGCGGCGATCGTCAGATGCACGGGATCAGGCTTGTGCCCCACGACATACACGAAGAGCGACGCGCCATTCCAGTTCGCGTGCGCGGTATCGAGCACGCTGAAGGTGCCGGAGAGCGTGTTGGCGAACACGCGGTAGCTGATGCGCGCCTCCGCCAGGCCGCGCGTACGCAGCCGCCACAGCGATCCGTTCACCTCTTCGGTCGCGATCGCCTTCCCCGCCCCGTCCACCGCCGTGAGGTGCTGGAGGTTGCGCGCGAAATCCATGCGCGCGTAGCGCCCCGGCGACCACACCGGCAGCTGCACGTCGAGCGAGTCCCCGTGGATGCCGCTGATCCGCAGCTCGATCTCGAAGTAGTGCGCCGCGGGATCCGGCATCGCGATGTGATACGCGAGCCCGAGCGCCTTGGGCGCGTCGTGCGCGCGCGCAGCGCCGAGGAGCGAGAGGACGGCGCAGCACGCGCCAACGGCGCCGCGACGCAAAAATCGGGAGTGGGCGAACACGTACGGCTCCAGGTGCACGGTTGAGTGAGCACGCAAAGCTAGCGACTTGGAGCCGCCGTGCGGCAGAATACAAAACGGCGCGGACGATGCTCTGTCCACGTCGATCTGCACCGATGGTCGGGCGCTCCCACGCCCGTCATCGCATCTACTGCTTGCCGATCACCACGCGTCGGTTGAGCTGACGGCCTGCGGCGGTCGAGTTCGGAGCGACCGGATCCGCTTCACCCTTGCTGGCGGCCACCATGCGCGACGCATCGACGCCGTGTGCGGCGAGATACGTCTGCACGCTCACGGCGCGTGCCATGCCGAGCCTCATGTTGTATTCCTCCGAACCCACACTGTCCGTGTAGCCCGTGATCGTGATGTGCAGCGCCCGCGCCGCCGGACGATTGAGCTCACGCGCCAGCGAGTCGAGCGTGACGCGCGCCGCCGGACGGAGCACCGACTTGCCGACGTCGAAGTTCGCGTCGCGCATCACGAGGATCACATCGCGCCCCCTCACCGTGTCGCTGACCGTCGTCTGCGTATGCGTCGTCACTTTCATCGTGTCGACGCGCACGAGCGTATCCACCACGCGCACCTTCACCGTGTCGTGCGTCACGACCGGCGCGGAGGCGACGACCACCGGCGCCGACTTCCGCGCGCCCGGATAGAATGACACGCCGCTGAACACACCCCACGACGGACGATGACTGCTGAACTGCCCATTCCCTTCCGTGCGCAGCGCCGCCCAGTTGGCGAGCTTGAGCCGAAAGCCGATACCCGCATGGCCGGTCCAGAACTTCAGGTTCTTCGTGCCGGGAACCACCGGTGCCTCGAAGTGGAAGCTCTCGTGGCCGCCGCCGAGCACCACATACGGGCGGAAGGTGTTCCCCGGGATCTGCAGCTGCAGCGCCAGCGTCGGCAGCAGCTCGTTCGCCTGACCCTGCGACACCGTGTTGAGCTGCGGTATCCATGCGCCCATGAACTCCGCGTTCAGCGACACCACGCGCGAGAAGCGATAGCCGATGCCGATCGTGCCGCCGCCGCCCCACTCGTGCTTCGCAGCCAGATCGTACGTCAGCTTGCGCATCGTCGGATAGATACCGAGCTCCCAGTGCCCCGAGGAATCCGGGCTGGGAGCATCGCCCGCGTTCTGGGCGGCGAGCGGAGCAGACACGAGCGCCAGGATTGCCCCGGCGAACAAGACAGAGCGCATACAACCTCTTCGACGTTGGGGATGCACGAGAATCGTGCAGCGGTGCGGCAGTGGACCTACGCGCCGCCGATTACAGACGCGCGGCGCGTATGCCACGATACGTAGGATAGCCCGTTTCGCGCCCCAATACCGATATTTATGTGCTTTGCGCTATTATTTCCTGCTAATCACTGGGTGGAACCCGCCTTTGCCTCGCGGCGCCGCGCCAGCGCCTGCACCGCCGCGGCCCCGTACACGCGCAGGGCGACGATCACCCCCGCCGCCACCACCGCTCCCGTGGTGTACACGCGCCAGATGAGCAGCAGATGCCGGTGGTGCTCCCCCAGATCCCCCACCGCGCCACCCACGAAGCCGAGATCGATCACCCCCGCGCCCGACGGCGTCGGCACCAGGATCTGCGCGTAGAGCAGCGCGAACGACCCGAAGGTGAGCGGTCCCATCGGCGGCGGAAAGGGCAGCGTCAGCGCCAGCACCGGGAGAATCGCCACGCGCGCCGCGAGCCCCATCAGCGTGAGCGGCACGCTCGCCAGCAGCGGCCAAGCCGGCATCCGGCGCGCGTAGGCCCACGCCCGACGCGTGCTCCGCTTCACCGTGTACGACGCCTTTGGCACCGCTCGCCGGAGAAAGAACCACGTGATGATCCCCGCGACCAGGAGCAGCGCGACGATCGGCCAGGTCCGGTGCAGTGTTTCCGCCAGCATCGGCCGGGCGCTGTGCCACCACCGCGGCGCGTAGATGAGCGCGAGCCACCCCGCCGCCGCTGCCGTCACGGGCCCCGTGATGATGAGCTCATACGTGACCGCGACGAATGCCGCCGTCACCGGCACCCCGGCGAACGCCGCCGCAGCCAGCCGCGCCGGCTCGGCGCCCAACCGGTTCGGCGTCACTGCGGCGGCCGCGTCGCCCACTGTCGTCATCACGAACGCATCGCGAAACGAGACGGGGGTGCGCAGTCCGATCAGCAGCCACTGAAAGCGCAGCGCGCGTGTGACGAGATCGACCGCGACCAGCAGAGTGCAGATGAGGTGCGCTGCGAGGATGGACATCACTGGCACAATACCCCTCTCGCGCCGGTTGCCGCCAGTGAGACGCTTCGGATAGCTTCCAGTGCCAATGCCCTCGACGCGTCGCACCCGGCTCGATCCGTCCGTCTTTCATCTCCCCGTCGAGCGGATGCGGGAGGGCTATTACTCGGACAAGTACTTCGTGCGCGCGCGCGAGATCCTCCTCGCCGATCATCGCGACGCGCGCGTCACGATGCAGGTCTTCGGCAAGTCACACGCATACCTCGGCGGCATGGACGAGGCGATCGCCATCCTCAAGCTCTGCTCCGATGACTGGAGCGCGCTCACGGTGCGCGCGCTTTACGATGGGGAAGAGGTCGAGCCGTGGGAGACGGTGATGACCGTCGAAGGTCCGTACGAGATGTTCGCGCATCTCGAGACCCTCTACCTCGGCGTCCTCGCGCGCCGCACGCGCGTCGGCACCAACACGCGCCTCGTCGTTGACGCCGCGCATCCGAAGACGGTGATGTTCTTCCCCGCGCGCCACGATCACTGGCTCGTGCAGACGGGCGATGGCTACGCGGCCCACATCGCGGGCGCGATCGGCGTCTCGACGGACGCGCAGGCCAGCTGGTGGGGCTCCACGGGAATCGGCACCGTGCCGCACGCGCTCATCGCCGCGTACGACGGCGACACCGTGCTCGCCACGCAGAAGTTCGCCGAGTACATCGATCCGGCGGTGCAGATCATCACGCTGGTCGACTACGAGAACGACTGCGTGCGCACGAGCCTCGAGGTCGCCCGAGCAATGGGTCCACGGCTGTGGGCGGTACGGCTCGACACCTCGGAGAATCTCGTCGATCGCTCGATCATTCCGCAGATGGGCACCTTTCGTCCAACCGGCGTCAACCCGCAGCTCGTGTGGAATGTGCGCCACGCTCTCGACGAGGCCGGCTTCTCGCACGTGAAAATCGTGGTCTCCGGCGGCTTCACGGTCGACAAGATCCGCGCATTCGAAGAGGCCGGCGTGCCAGTGGACTCCTACGGCATCGGTTCTTCGCTCTTTTCGGGGCGATTCGACTTCACGGCCGACATCATTTCCGTGAACGGAGCACCGCAGTCGAAGGCCGGCCGACGTGCGATCGCGAATCCGCGCCTCGAGCTCGTCGGCTGACAGCAAAAAGTCGCGATTTATCTCGATTTTTCATAGGTAAGTTGCAGAGCGCCATTTGCTTGAATTGTTCGCGTTCTGGGCATACTTTCACTCTTCGCTCACCAGGTGCGCTGATTTGGCGCCCGCCCATAGACATAGCAAGGATTCGGGATGACCCGTGATCTCCGCATGCGCTGGCTGACGCCGGCACTCGCGCTGCTACTCGCCGTCGGGCTTTCAGCCTGCAATTCGTTCACTCCGAATACGATCTTCGGTGCCCATTCGGAGTTTGGACACTCCGTTGATGTGCTTACGCGCCGGCTGCTCTATCTCGGCATTCTTGTCTTCATTCTCGTCGAAGCGCTGCTCGTCTTCATCCTCGTGAAGTTCCGCGACAAGGATGGTACGCGCGAGGCGCAGCAGATTCACGGCAATACGACGCTCGAAATTGGCTGGACGCTCGTTCCCGCCGTCATCCTCGCCTTCATCGCCGTTCCGACGATCAAGACGATCTTCAAGACGCAGGCGCAGGCGGTTCCGAACGCCCTCCAGGTCGAGGTCATCGGCCACCAGTGGTGGTGGGAGTTCCGCTATCCGCAGTACGGCATCACCACCGCCAACGAGCTCTACCTCCCCGTCGGGCGCACGGCGAACTTCGCGCTCACCACGAAGGATGTGCTCCACTCCTTCTGGATTCCGCAGCTCAACGGCAAGCGCGACCTGATCTCCAACCACACGAACTACATCTGGTTCACCCCGGATTCGTCGTTCGCCTGGAATGGGTTCTGCGCCGAGTACTGCGGCACGTCGCACGCGAACATGCGCTTCAAGGTGTTCACGGTCACGCCGGCCGAGTTCGATGCGTGGGCCGCGCACCAGAAGACGAACGCGGTGGGCTCTGCTCCCGCGCCGGCTCCGGGCGACAGCACGAAGCCTGCGGTTACGCCCGCGGTGCTGACCGTCGCAACATCCACGGACACGGCGTCCGCGACCTACCCGCGCTCGAAGCTTCCGGAGTGGGTGATCCCGAAGACGCCGACGCCGGTGTCGCTCGCCTTCGATCCAAATGCAGAGGGCGACGCGTCACGTGGCGCGACGCTGTTCAAGACCGCGCCGTGCATCGCCTGCCACACGGTGAGAGGCGTTCCCACTGCCGCGGGAATCGTCGGACCGAATCTGACGCACGTGGGAAGCCGCACGACGATCGCGGGCGGGCTCTATCCGAATGACGTCAAGCACCTCGAGCTCTGGATCAAGAATGCGCCGGCGATGAAGCCGGGCAGCTTGATGCCGCTCTTCGGAAAGGCCGAAAAGGGAGAAACGCCGGGCCTCTATACCGACCAGCAGATCGCGGATCTCGCCGCGTATCTCTCGTCCTTGAAGTAATCGGAGATCGACATGGCTACGACCGTAACACTGCCGCTGACTGCCCCCGCAGAACCGACTCACAAATACGAGTCGGGTCTCTGGAGCTGGCTCGCGACGACTGACCACAAGCGCATCGGTCAGCTCTATCTCTATACATCGCTCTTCTGGTTCCTGGTCGGCGGCATCGAGGCCGGGATCATTCGCGCCCAGCTCTACGGCCCGAACGGCCACGTCGTCACGGCGCAGACGTACAACGAGCTGTTCACGATGCACGGCACGACGATGATCTTCCTCGTCATCATGCCGCTCTCGGCTGCCTTCTTCAATTTCCTGATCCCGCTGCAGATCGGCGCGCGCGACGTCGCCTTCCCGCGCCTCAACGCCTTCAGCTACTGGGTGTTTCTCTTCGGCGGTCTGTTCATCAACGCGTCGTGGTTCTTCCACGCGGCGCCGAACGGCGGATGGTTCGGCTACGCGCCGCTCACCACGCGCCCGTACTCACCCGGCCTCAACATCGACTTCTGGGTGATCGGCCTGCAGATCCTCGGCGTCTCGTCGCTGGCGGCCGGCTTCAACTTCATCACGACGATCATCAACATGCGCGCCCCCGGCATGCACTTCATGCGCATGCCGATCTTCTCGTGGATGGCGTTCATTACGCAGTTCCTGATCATCCTCGCCTTTCCGATCATCACGGTCGCGCTGACGTTCCTCATGCTCGACCGCTTCTTCGGCACGAACTTCTACGAGATCGCCGCCGGCGCCGATCCGCTGCTCTGGCAGCACCTCTTCTGGCTGTTCGGACACCCGGAGGTCTACATCCTGATCCTCCCGGCCTTCGGTCTCGTCTCCGAAGTGCTGCCGGTGTTCTCGCGCAAGCCGCTGTTCGGATATCCGGTGATGGTCTACTCCGGCATCCTCATCGCCTTCCTCGGCTTCGGCGTGTGGGCGCACCACATGTTCGCCGTGGGCATGGGCCCGATCGCCGACTCGTTCTTCAGCATCACCACGATGCTGATCGCGATCCCGACGGGCGTGAAGATCTTCAACTGGCTCGGCACGATGTGGGGCGGCTCGCTGCGCTTCACCACCGCGATGAAGTTCGCGGTCGGCCTCGTCGCGCTGTTCACGATCGGTGGCATCTCGGGAGTCATGCACTCCTCGCCGCCGTCCGACCTGCAGCAGACGGACAGCTACTTCATCGTCGCGCACTTCCACTACGTGCTCTTCGGCGGCTCGATGATGGGGCTCTTCGCCGGCCTCTACTTCTACTTCCCGAAGATCACCGGCCGCCTGCTGAGCGAGAAGATCGGCAACTGGCACTTCTGGCTCACTGCGATCGGCATGAACCTGACCTTCTTCCCGATGCACTTCCTCGGGCTCGATGGCATGCCGCGGCGCATCTCGAGCTACGACGCGGGTCAGGGATGGGAGTCCAACAACCATCTCGCGAGCTACGGCGCGGCTCTGATCATCCTCGGCACGATCTTCTTCGCGTACAACTGGTTCACGAGCTTGAAGAGCGGGAAGGTCGCCGGCAACGATCCCTGGGGCGGAGCAACGCTCGAGTGGATGATCCCGTCGCCGCCGCCGGACTACAACTTCGCGACCATCCCGACGGTCACCTCGCGCTACCCGCTCTGGGATCGCACGTCGCCGAAGCTCAGCGCCGATGTTCCGCACGACAAGGAGCCGGAAGGCGTGATCGAGCTCTCCGTTGGCGGGCACCGGGCGGGTGCCGTCTCCGTGCCGTCCGACACCGAGCTCAATGCGGCGGATGCGCATCCCAGCGCGAAGGCACTCGGCATCATGATGCCGACGCCGACGATCAAGCCGTTCATCGCCGCGTTCGCGCTCGGAACGGTGTTCATCGGGCTGATCTATCACAAGAATCTGCCGATCATGTTCACGGCGGCAGCGATCTTCGTCTTCACGCTCTACAACTGGCTCCTCACGCCGCTCGAGCCCGAGCACCACTAGCACCGTACTTCACCGACCAAGCTCTCGGAGATCGCTTTGGCTACCGCCGCTATCGATACACACGCCGCCCACGCGGGCGGGCATCCGCCCACCAGCACGGGGCTCAACAACACGAAGATCGCGATCTGGGCCTTCATCGGCTCCGAATGCTTCTTCTTCGCGTCGCTGATCTCGACCTACCTCATCTATCGCGGGCGCTCGCTCGTCGGTCCGTTTCCGCACGAGGCGTGGACGGACCCCGCCACGGGACACGTCTTTCCGGCGATCCTGAACATTCCGGTCACGTCGGTCTCGACGTTCGTGCTGCTCATGTCGTCGCTCGCCATGGTGCTCGCGCACTCGGCGGTGGTCCGCGGCGATCGGAAGTCGTCCAAGATCTGGCTCGCCGCCACGGCGATCCTGGGCGCGGTCTTCCTCGGCTTCCAGGCGTACGAGTTCACGTCGTTCGTGCACGAAGGACTCACGATCCACACGAATCTCTTCGGCTCGTCGTTCTTCATTCTCACGGGCTTCCACGGCGCGCACGTCACCGCCGGCGTGATCTGGCTGCTGACGCTCCTCTTCATCGACATGAAGCGCGGGCTCACGCCGGAGGAGGCGATCAACGTCGATGTGTGCGCGCTGTACTGGCACTTCGTCGACGTCGTCTGGATCGCGATCTTCACGCTCGTCTACCTCATCAAGTAACCGGGGACAATAGATGGCCGCCGATCACTCGCACTCGACGACGCACGATTCGCATGGCGACGCGTCAGCCCACGAGCACACGCACCCGGATTGGGGCACGTACAAGTGGGTCGCGCTGATCCTCACGCTGATCACGGCGCTCGAAGTGTGGATCTACTACATCCCGTCGTTCACGGCGACGAAGCTGTTCGTGCCCACCCTGCTCATCCTCTCGGCGATCAAGTTCACGATCGTCGTGATGTTCTACATGCACCTGAAGTACGACGCGAAGCTCTTCCGCGCGTTGTTCGTTGGCCCGCTCGTGCTCGCGTCGTTCACGCTCGTGGGCCTGCTCTTCCTCTTCGGCCATCTCAAGATCCACTTCTGATGGTGCTGCGGTGACGCCGCCCCCCACACGCGAGCGACTGCTGTCGCTCGACGTGTTCCGGGGGCTCACCGTCGCCGGCATGCTCCTCGTGAACAATCCGGGGAGCTGGGCTTCGATCTACGAGCCGCTCGAGCACGCGCCGTGGTTCGGCTGGACGCCCACCGATCTGATCTTCCCGTTCTTCCTCTTCATCGTCGGCGTCACCACCCATCTCTCGCGAGAGGCGCGTCGCGCGCGCGGTGAGAGCGACGGCGCGATCATGCGCCAGACCGCACGCCGCGCGCTCACGATCGTCGGGCTTGGACTGCTGATGACGGGCTTCCCGTATCACCAGTTCTTCGTGCACCTCCCCGGCGGCGCCGTGTTCGACTCGACGACGATCCCGCTGGATGTCTCGCACTGGCGCTTCACCGGCGTGCTCCAGCGCATCGGCGTCTGCTATCTGTTCGCCGCGCTCCTCACGATGCGCACGACCGTGCGGCAGCAGCTCTGGATCGTCGTCGCGCTCCTGGTGGGCTACTGGCTCGCGCTCACTCTCATCCCCGTCCCCGGCCACGGGATGGGCGCGCTCCTCCTCTCCGATCCGGGCGCCTCCCTCGCGGCGTACGTCGACCGCGCGATCATCGGCCCGCATCACATGTGGATCGGCGGCGGAGGCATCTGGGACCCCGAGGGGATCCTCTCGACGATCCCCGCCATCTCGACCGCTGTGCTCGGCGTCATCGCCGGACGGTGGATCGCGGAGCCCAGGCCGCTGAGCGAGCGGCTCAACGGGCTCTTTGCCGCAGGCTCGATTGGGATGATGGTGGGGCTCGTGTGGTCATGGTCCTTTCCGATCGGCAAGAACCTGTGGACGAGCTCCTACGTGGTGTTTACCGCGGGGATGGCCTGCGTCGCGATCGCAGCCTGCGCGTGGCTGATCGACGTGCGCGGCTGGCGCGCCTGGACCCGGCCGTTCATTCCCTTCGGGATCAACCCGATCGTCGCCTTCGTCGCCTCGGGCTTCTTCTCGCGCTTCATCTACACGCTGGTGAAGGTGCCGCGGAACGGAGCGCTCGTCTCCGTGCAGAGCGCGATGTACGACTCGCTGCTCGCCCCCCATTTCGCCGATCCGCGCGATGCGAGCCTGCTCTTTGCGGTCATCTACGTGGCCGTTTTTTACGCGGTGTTGCACCTCATGCACCGGCGGGGAATCATCGTGAAGGTCTGAGGGTACGCACCAGTTGGTTATGCCCTCCAAATTTGTGACGGGATAGCCTTCCGGCTCGTTGTGAGAAAGGGTTGACGTGCAGTCAGATGTTCGAGAGTTTGCACCGCCCCTCCTAATCAGCGTTCGTACTCTTAACACCATGCAGGCGTTGCACTTGTCATCCACATTGCGCCGTTGGGCCACCTCTGCGTTCCTGACTCGGACAGCTATTGCGCTGTCCTTTACTGCTGTGCTCGCTACTCCGGCGGATGGCGTCGCCGCCGCTCCGCCGAAATTCGCCCCGCCGTCGGTCACCCAGCCGTCCGACGACACCAAGCACCACCCACGTCGTCGCGCGCGCAAGGAAACGCGCGCCGCCGCCGCGATCCACTTCGAACGCCCCGAAAGCGAGCTGGAGCTCGTCAGCGACCTCCACCAGCTGATGCTGAGTCGCGTCCGCAACGGCACGTGGGGCGTGGTCGTGGTGTCACTCACGCGCAAAGACACGCTCTACACGGTGAATCCCGACGAGCAGCTGCAGCCTGCCTCGAACATGAAGCTGTTCACCACGGCGCTCGCGCTCGATCAGTTCGGCGCCGACCACCAGTTCAGCACCGACGTCCTCCGCGACGGCGCCCTCGGCCCCGACGGCGTGCTGCGCGGCAATCTCATCATCCGCGGCGACGGCGATCCCGCGCTCTCCAAGCGCTTCATCACCGGCGCTGGAGGCGCGATGGATGCACTCGCGCAGCTCGTGGCAAACGCGGGCGTGCGGCGCGTCACCGGCACGCTCATCGCCGACGCCAGCGCCTTCGACACGCAGCGCATCCCCGAAGGGTGGCAGACGCGCTACCTGCAGTCGGGCTACGCCGCGCGCATCTCCGCGCTGTCGCTCAACGAGAATCTCGTCGTCATTCGCGTGAAGCCCGGCAACGGGAAGACCGGCGCCACCGTCACGCTCGATCCGGCCACGACGCTCCCCGTCGCGTCGACGGTGCGCACCGTCGCCGGCAACGGCGCGCGCATCTCGGCGCACACCACGTCGGCGGGGATCATCGAAGTGAAGGGGACGATCGGCGCGCGCGCGGGCGAGCGCGCCTACCAGCTCGTGGTCGAGGATCCGACGGCCTTCTGCGCCGGCGCCTTCCGCCGTGCGCTCCAGGCGCGCGGCATCTCGATCGACGGCACCACGAGCTTCGCCGCCACACCGTCGAGCGCCGTGAAAGTCACCGGGCTCCAGTCTCCGCCGATCGGACAGATGCTCGACGTCATGAACGGCGAGAGCATCAACCACTACGCCGAGCTGCTCTTCCGCGATGCGGGACGCAACGCGTCGCCGAATTCGGTGGGATCGGTGGAATCCGCGAACAAGCTGCTTCAGAGCTTCATGACGACGAAGGTGGGCGCCGCGCCCAACGCGGTCTTCGCGGCCGATGGCAGCGGACTCTCGGTGCTCGACAAGATCACGCCGCGCGCGCTCGTGCAGCTGCTCTCGTACGCCAACAGCGCGCCGTGGAAGGACGCCTTTCACACCTCCCTTCCGATCGCCGGCCAGTCGGAGCTGCTGCGCCACCGCATGCGCGCGACGCCGGCGCAGGGAAATCTCCACGCCAAAACGGGCACGACGAACAGCGTGATCTCGCTCGGCGGCTACGTCACCGCGAAGAACGGCGAGATGCTCGCCTTTGCGTTCATCTACAACGGCGTCGACCGCTGGAACGCGAAGTCGACGATCGACGCGATGGGCGCGACGTTGGCGTCGTTCAATCGGTAGGTAGGGCGGAGTTAGGACGGAGTTCGCGCGGAACTGAGCAAGCGGGATGATGGGTGACAGATTATTCCGGGATGATGGGTAACACTCTTTAGGGGTGTGGGGGCTTCATCCGTAGACCTTCATGGTGACTTCGTCGAGCTTGCCGATGAGCACTG